>OGQQ01000373.1_pt1 | contig 46553 bp, 33 predicted proteins | sample 1553281 | NCBI WGS metagenome assembly OGQQ01 (sample SAMEA2579937, study PRJEB22360) | human gut metagenome | biome: human gut; feature: human-associated habitat; material: faeces | place: Denmark | collected 2008/2010 | reverse complement strand
GCGCCGAATGCTCGCCATCGAAATTTATCGATGGCCTATTTCAGACTGTAATGGGTATTCGCAGCTCATTAAAGCGTTGCTGCCGTTCTCTACGAATGAATTCTGGTTCTTTACTTGCTATCTATTAATCCTGTTGTTTTCGCCGTATCTCAATGGGTTTGTAGACCGTTCCTCCCAGCGACAGTTCAAAAAACTTCTAACAGCGCTCTGCTTGTTTTCGTTCTGCTACCAAGCGTTCTTTATTTCCACCCTTTGGGTAGCGGCAAAAATGTTTTGAACCTTGTGTTTGTGTATTTGCTTGGGGGCTATCTGCGTCGCTTTAACGTAGAAGACAGAGTGTCCGATACTCATTTATGCGCTATTTTCCTCGGTTCATTCATTGCGATATTTTTCTTAGACTCAATTCTGAGCAAGCTAACGGGTTCTATTCACATTCCCTTTGCACGTGACTGCAGCATATTTGTTTTGCTTGAAGCGGTCTCGATATTTCTTATTTTCAAAAAGCACTACTTTACCTCTGGGTTAATTAATAAAGTTTCAGGGCATGTGTTTGCAGTGTATCTATTTGAAGGTGCCTTCAGGACTTGTTTAGTGCCAATGCTCGTAAACGTTGAGCTCTATTACTCTTTACCTATTTGGCCGCTCATTTCTATCTTCGTTACATTGCTAACGATGACTGCATGCATTTTAATTGACCTACCAGTGAATTGGTTGATCAAAAAAGCCCTGAGTCGCTGCCGCATGATTAATTCTCTGTGTGACCGCTTCTTGGAATATATTTAATCATCGGCTGTTTTACTTTCCAGGATGTTGCGTTGCACGCGAGAGCATCTACGATGAAAACTTGGGGATGCCGGTCGTGGGCTTATACCGCCTGACGATGAGGTCCAACTCCGACAATTTGCGCGTGAGCTCCATCCAGGGCGTCATGAAGCGCGCAAAGGCCAAGGACGTGCTGCGGTGGTCTACGAGCCCACGGTGGACGCGCTGGAGTTCTTCGGCTCCGAGGTGACCCACGACCTGGATGCCTTCAAGGCCGGCTGCGACGTGATCGTCGCCAACCGCTGGAGCGACGAGCCCGCGGACGTGGCGGACAAGGTCTACACGAGGAATCTGTTTAAGCAGGACTAGGGGAGAAGGCTTTCTGTGTTGGGCGACGCTTGACCTTTCAGTAAGTTTATTTTTCCCGAGGGCGGGGAGTATCGGCTATCATCGATACTCCCCGCCCTTGTTGGTGCTTAACGAGCTAAGGCAGAAATACACACCAACTCTCTCTCCAAATTTGCTAGGAGGATCGAGCACTGTAACAACTATTATCTCTTCAGCGCAATAGATCCGCGCCGCTTGTTATCCTATGGTCTACTCGATCATTAGGAGGTTCTATGGATATTAATGAGACCGACGCTGAGGTTATTGATCGTGACCGTATTGAGGTGTTTGTTAGCTCTTCGATGCGTAATGAAGGTGATTTTAGCTGGCAGCAGCTGAGGGACGAACTTAATTGCGCTTTGTTGAAATCGGATATCTTTAAACCCTTCGCCGTCGAGTCCCATGCGAGCATTGAGCCATCATCGTCTTATTATCTTAATCGCTTAGTACAGAGCGATATAGTAATTGGAATTATACGATCAGAGTTGAGGCCAGGGACTAGCAGAGAGCTTTATCATGCTATCAGGCTCAGAAAGCCACTTTTACTTGTTAAGCTTGAGTCTGGGACGTCGCCGGAAATCGAGTCTCTGCTTCGTTATGCCAGAGAAATGGATGCGTGCACGTATGTAGGGCGGCCGAATGATTCAGGTCTTGTTCCTTATCTGATGGACCAACTTAACAACGTGATGGTCGATTTGTTTCACAATCGACGATTTGAAATTGAAGATGGTGGATCGGCGGTTTTTACTGATGTTGCTCCAGTCTCTATTCCCGAAGATGTTCTCGATGCTTTCGGTTCTTCGGTTGCCTTGATTTCAAAAAAATTTAACTACCATGCTGATTGGCTTGAGAGAAAGTCTGACAATCCTTATCTCTTCTTTCTTGGCGAGAAAGCGGTCAATTGGCTTCTATATGGCACCTCTTTTTCGGTTGGTGCATTCAAGGCTGTCATTCTAGAAACTATGAAGGACAGCGGTATTCCCAGAGACACCCTTTCACTAAGGCTTGACGCTCTTGACGCTTCTATTGAAGGCCGCTATTCCAGGTGCTATGAATTACTCCAACTTGCTTGTGATTCAATAGAATCGAAAGATTGTTGGGCTTATGGTAATTGTTTAATTGACAAGCGGACTGTCGCTGGCATGCTTTCCGAATATGGATTTGGCACCCAGTGGTCAATTCAGAAACAAATTGATGCTCTTTCCGCTCCATCCTACATTCCCCTTGCGCTTAAGTTTGAAGAGGAGGTTGGAACCGCTGTTCTAAACGCTTCGAGAGAAGCGAGGGCAGTTAATCCTTACACAACGATTCGACATGACGCTAGCCTTGCATCCGTCATGTCGAATATATCGTGTTTGTTATTTAGTTCAATATTATGCGGGAGTATATCGAGCGCCTTATATTCTCGCAGCCTGCTTGCTAATTCGCTTATCGACTACTCCTCTATTTACAATCGGCCCGAACTTGAGCTTGAGGGAATTAAACTGCTTGTTCTTCAGGGGGATGCTAAGGGCTTCGAGAATAGGTTTGCTTATAAGAGCGATGGTTTAAGGTCGTACCTTCCGTCGTGTGCCGAGGAACTGTGGCATCTGACTTCTTTTACGGCGCTGGCATATCGTCCGATTACGAGATCCGTCGTCATTAAGGAGTGTGCGCCTTATTTTTCGGATGATACTATTTGCGATGCTTGGAGCAAGTTGAACGTTGCAGATGATTTTCGGCAATCTGAATCAAAATGGATTAAGGCGATCGGCATGATCAAGATGCGGGTTGATGAGAAGTCGCTTGTAAGTCTACTTTGTCAGGTTGTCGATCAACATTTATATACCGTCGCTTCTGATGTGTCGAACGTTATTGCCGGAATGGATTTAGGCAAAATCGACAATGGGCTCGTTAATCAACTGGGCAGTAGCCTTAAATCGAATTCCGATGAACTGCTTAAAAACAATTTTTCTGCTGGCGTATTCGGATGTGTTGAGAAGTGTTGTGGCTTTTCTATTCTGAGTGAAGAACAAGTGGAGCGCCTTTCCACTGTTGAGCGGGGTTGTTATTTAGACAATAAATCTCCTGCATACAATACGGAGATGGCTTGCATCGATGAACTGCTCAGGCAATTTGATTCGAATAATCGTTCTGATTTTCACTCAGGGTTTTCCATTCGTCCCTCTTCTTTGCTATGCCGCTCACTCGATGATGTCCCTTCTGAGTCATTTAGCGCATCCTTGGCTAGCGTGTTGGAGCATTGTCTTAAAGGGCTTCCGACATATCAAGGATCACCCTGCTCTGCAGGAGAGGCTGTGTCCGTATTAAATAAGTTTGTATGTCGTTGCGTGCGTGATGGAAAGGCACTTCCCGTCGGTTGGACGGATTTAATTTCTGAACTTCCGGATGAGTGGCCCGAAGACCCGGTATTTAGAGAGCCTACATCAATGGACTCATGTGCATGGTCTGTAAGATGCTTAGCTCTAAAAGTTGCCACCGGCTTTGCAACAGACATAGAGTTCCTGACATTTGGTATTAAATTTGATGCTCTTACTGCCGCCGGTCAGCGTGCGTTTTTAGAAGTACTTGAGCAGCTGATTGTTTGTAATGCTATCTGCGATCAATACTGTGGCGTCGTTTCTGCAATTTGTTCGAGCGTTATGCTTAGTGAAGACTCTGCTGTGCGTGCAATATTGCTTGATAGCGTTGCTGCAGGCTATCGTAGATGGGAAGCGAGCTCTTTTAGCGATTTGGCGTTTCAATCGTTACACGATGTTTCCCCTAATGTTGCATTTAAGCTTGTGCGCTTATGCAAGGAGGGGCAATTTGATGATGCTGCTCTCGAGCAGAAGTTACTTGGTGAGCTCTCGAGTGATTCCAACTGGTTTATTCGCTGGCATGTTGCGAATGACTAGACGGAGGCTGTCCGCCTGAGCAGCTGCTTGTTCGAGCATTGCTTAATATCGCGATGCGACACCACCGGTGACGCGTTTGAGCACCGGAGCTAACGTGGACTTCGGTGCTCTTTTGTTGCGGCGCCTGATTGATATGTACCGATTTCGGTGCCTATTTGTTGTTATCGGTCAACCTCGCAGCGCTGGCGTATGTCGCTCTCGCTCGGATTGGTGATATCGGATTGACGGACCCCGAGTTCTCCTTTAAAGTATGCCATGTGATGAGGCCTTGCGACGGTACGTCCGGCTTGGTCCGTGGGAACCGCCGAAAGGCGGTTTTCGCGTTTAAGGGATCCAAATGGATAAACCATTTAAATCTATTGATGAGCAGATTGCTGTTCTTGAAAGCCGTGGACTCTAATGCGATAACAGTACTCGTTTAGTTTTGGAACGCGAGGGGTACTATCCGGTTGTTAACGGATAAATACTCCGGTATGGATTCTTATGAATTATTTGATGCTTGGCCAGGCATTCAAGTTTTTCGAGTTTCAACCAGATAGCATAAGAAATTCCATTGCCAAGTCGTTTTCCGACCTCTATTCCGAGACGCATGAAGTCGATAAGCGCATCAGCCCTCGAAGGCTAAGGCTTGCATACGATCACATCAAAGATTTTCGAAATATCTGTGCGCATGACGAGCGTCTGTTCTGCGCGAGGGTGTCTCCATCTCGCGGTGTCAATTTAGTAGGGGTTTTAAGCGATCTTGAGCTAGTGCTGACTGTGGATGACTATAAGATGTTGCGCCGAAATATACTGCTTGATGCACTTAAGCTGAGTGACGAGCTCAGTAACGATGCCAGCGTAAAGGTGCTTTTCGCTATGGGTGTTAACGATTTATCGAGTTTGTTTCCTAAGGAAATATTGGGGTCGTAATCGACGCAAGCGATGAGTTTACTCTACAAGTTGGACGCTCACGAGATCGCACAGAGCAGGTAGTAAAGGAGTCGTTTCATAGCGGAGCCTCTCGATGAGCAACCAACAGAGTCCGAAGGCAGCTCCAGGCCAGCACTCCGCACATATTTTGTTGGATTTATTTACGGGGACACCAGTCAACATCAGCGAACTTTCTGGAGTATGTTGATTGATCCGGGGTACGCAAAACAACAGTTTCAAATATTGTTGCTTCATGTCCAATTCTGTCTATCTACAATTAATCGCAAACGTATGACTTGAGGAGATTGTTTACAGATGGAATCGGTCACTATTCTTTGGATTGTCTTTTATGTCTTTACCGGTTTGTCGAGCGTTCAGCTTGTCCGCTTTGCTGGGCCCTTGGCAATTGGAGGGCAATACACCGTCGAAGAACTGTATCCCTCCGATGAGTCGGGCAGGTTGAACGTTGCCTACCGAATTCTCGCTCCAACAATTTGTTGCCAGCTCCCGGTGTTTATTATGGCTGCGATTTGCGATGCGTTTTCAGTTCCAGGTCCTTCGCTGCGATACATGCCTACCCTTTTCTATTGGCTGTTTCTTGGGGTAATCAAGCATGCAAGGGGTAAATTGCGGTACCGGACTCTTCCTTTCTCGTTCGAGGCGTTCATGTCTCTTTTGCTGTCCGTCGCATTCGATCACTTTGTTATCGATGGTTATCTCGGAGGCCAGGGGCTAGATGTGCTTGATACTTCGAGTATCGCCTTTGAGTTTGAACTGGCATTATTTGGTGTTGTGACTTTTTGGATTTCCACCTTTTTTAAGCGTTATCAAATTAAGTGTAGCCGTGTGCTCTCATATGTCATTCCGTCATATGTCGTTCCTTCGTACTTCGTATCTAGTTACTCTTCAATTGATACGGACGAAGCCAGGCTCTTCGCATACGAGCGCGAATATGGTGATCTCTTACCTCAGCGTTTTTCGAATGATCTCCTGTTGAGAAGTGTTTTCTTCGCAATTATGGCGATAGAGGACGGGAATCGTCCTGAGTTCATCCGAACGATTGAGCGTATGGCCGCTCATTTCCATTTGGCAAAAACCACTGGAATAATGCAGCAGACGAGCGATACTCCTCTGTCTGATAGGGATAGCGTTAAGCTCGCAGTTCCCTATATTGAGCGCATGTGGGACCAGTTCCTTGTTGAATTCGGCCGTTCTGCTGAGGGGGCCGGGGGAGACGGTCTGCGAATTTTCATGGGCTATTACACCTACGACTACTTGATGTTGTCGCGGACTATCCGCAATCACTTTGCGCCATTTTACGGGGACTATTGTGGAACGAGATTACTTAATGCTAATCGCGTATTTTGCGATGTTCTGGAATTTGAGGAAAGGCAGCGCTACGGATTGCTTCCAAAGACGGTTTCTGCGACTGGATCGATATGCGCCACTGAGCTTGGATGGCTTTCTGGAGAGTACTGTTATTGGTCCGATTACAACACGGTTGTATCCTGTCTGAATGAAAATGATGCCAATGGCGTTAAGCTGGTCAGCAAAAATGACGTGAATAAAACTCAGCTAACCGAGATGACCTCTAGGCTTAAGGAGCAAAGTGTTCCCGTTCTTGAGGTCAAGTATGTGCCCGGCGCTTCGGCGACTATCGTGTGCATCGGCGATTCCTCTAAGATTTCGAGTACTGCCGGTAGTGACTGGATGGTTGTTGGCTAGGTGAATCATCTTCGCCTTTTACAAGCAAAGGTTATCGACTAGAAACACTTAATTGCGGTGGAAGCCTTCGGGCGACACCCGAAGAGGGTTGATGCGTCGGTCCTCTTTTTAATTTAGACGCACTATTCGGCTTGGCAAAACAAGGACCCCATTTGGGGGAAAACAAATATCCGGCGGTTTTCCGCTTCGGGACGCGCGGTTTAAGCGTGTTTTTCGGAAGTGCGGGGAAAACCGAAAACCGTCGAGCACACCCCAATTTTTGGCAACAAAACCGCAGGTCGCCGGAGCTCAAAACCAGGGCTTGGTCTGCCGATTTCGGTTTTTCACCGCACTTCCGGAAGCGCCCGACGGAAGTATGCGGCAAATTTCGGAACCCTCGAGCACAACGGTTTTCCGCATAAAGGAATCGCAGGTAGAAGCGTTTCGTCATTCCGGTGCGCTCTGTATTCCGGGAATTTTCCGCATACTTCCGGATTGAGCACCAACTTGGTTGGATTGTTTATCGATTTGGGGCTGCGGAATCTAGCTTATACCTTGTTATTTGTATTTAAATAGATACACTTAACTTATAAGTTAAGTGTATCTAGAAATGGAGGTGGCCCTTGGCAGAAGGATATGAACTTGTCGAATACAGAGATCCCAAGGGCCGACCGTTTTGGGAGTTGACGACTTCTCCTGACAACTCCCAATTTCAGAAGATGATGTCAGACCCTAAACGGAAATTTGTCGCTCGTAAAATGATCGACCAGATTTCAAAAATCTACGATTACGGTTTAAAGGTTGCGAGCGGGACCTCAAAGCTGCGACGTATCGATTCTAAGATTGGTCTCTATGAACTAAAAGGGTTTGACGGGGCAAATCGAGAGATGATTTATGCCATATGTCAGGGCGTAGGCAAAATTGTCCTATTGTTTTGGTTTAAAGGACATCAGGGATCAGGAAATATCAGTAAAGAAATCGAGCGGGCCAAGCGATTAGCCGTAATAGCGCGTCAGCTTCTGGAATCTGAGCGTTGACCTTTATACTTGGCTTTCGAAACGGAGAACACAATGAATAAAGTAGATTTATCTGATTTTTACGCCGAGACAGAAACTAGCGAAACACGCGCTTATGAACACGCGCTAGATATCGAGTTTATTGTTCATCGCGAGATGAAGCATTTGGGTTTAAGCAAAAGCGATTTGGCAAAGCGTATGGGCGTGAGCCTTCAGTCGCTTTCGAAGCTGTTGAATTCTCAGCCCAATATGACGTTGAAGACGATCGCTAGGTTCGAGCTCGCCTTGGGTATCAATATCGTTCCTAAGGTTACCGTTAGCTATTCTAAAGAGCTACCGTTTCTTTCATCCAACGATTCTGTGCGAGAGCAATGGTCATTCAGGAGCGAGCGTCCGTCCTCGCATGCGAATCTCGAGATGATTTCCGGAGGTTTGGCAGCATGAGTAGGGATTTTATTGCTCCAATTCAGATTGTGAATTTGTTCGTCGTTGACTCCGATTTTCATATCGAAGATTCGCCCTCGGATAATATGGATTTAAAAGTTGACGTCAGCTATCAGGATGTTCACCTTTGGAAAAAAGATAGCGGCGCGCACGCAAGTTTAAAGATGTGCGTATCTGGCAGTCTCGTTGACAGGGATGGTGATGCGCAGGAGAAGATGCGCGCTGGCGTTACGGTATCCATCTCGGTTTCGGCGCAAATACCAACGAACTCTCCCGATGACGAAGCACGTCACTATCTTCTTTCAAATGCCATTTCGATGGCGTATGCCCATGCGAAGAGCTATCTGATGGTTGTTACTGGACTTTCACCCATGGGAGCGCTTACGTTGCCTGCCATTCTCCCTGCGGAGCTGTCAGCAGATTGCGATGTGCCTTTTCAGGGCGAATAGCATTTCCTCGATGAATCTAAGTCGAATGAGTTGCCACTCCCACATCCTCTGAAGATGTTCTTAATACAGTTTTAATAGTTGCCTTCGACCTACATTGACAGCGTACAATACGAACGTTTGACTATGGCAAATGTGGAATTAGAGGGAGGGGTGCGCTATGGAGGTGCTGGTTGTTGGCAACACTGCATATGTTGACGATGACTTTTGAGCCAAGGCGTTCCCCGGGGACCACGTCAAGGTCGTAGCCGCCGCGGATGCGCATCGCGACGAGTCATCGCCCCATGCCTCATGGAAAGAGCTTCTGCAACACCTGGACCAGGCCTATGAGTTCGACCGCGTGGTCTATCTGTCTAACTACCTCACCCCGCATACCGATACCATGGGCGATATCGAGCTGCTGCGTTCGGTCTTTCGTTCGTGCATGGGTCGACGGGTCCAGCTGCTGTATGTAGCCGGGCCCGCGGGCGCTGAGGGTGCCGCCGATGCCACAGAGCAAACGGGCAAGGGCATTATCGCCCGCGTGGCCAACGACCTGTGCCGCTACTACGCTGCGCGCGAAGACGTTCAGGTAAAGATTCTGCGCGTGCCCTTCCTGTACACTGCCTCTGCCGCACTGGAAGATCCGTTTTTGGCGCCGTTGTTCGACGCATGCTCAACCGGATCGGTCGCTTTGCAGGGCGCGGAGGATGCGGCGTTTCCCCTGCTGTGCGCCGAGGAGCTCGCGGTGCTGGTGCGTCGCATCTTTGATAGCTGGGACGCCTCTTTTGAGATGCTCGACGTTGCCGATACCTTCCATCACACCTCAGGTGAGGTGGGCGAGGCCCTCAAGGCGGTGTTCCCCGACCTTGCCGTTGCCTATGGCGATTCTGCCGGCTATGCCCTGCCCGTCAGCGACGTCGCCCGCGTTCGCTATGGCTGGTTTCAGCGCTACGACCTGCTGCGCGATCTTTCGACCATTCAGGCTCGCTGGGATACTGGCCGCGCAAAGAAGGTCAACCCCTTGCGTGCGGCCATCGACCGTATCCAGATGCGCACGCTGCCTATTAAATGCCTAGAGACGGGCGTTGCCTGGGTCCTGTTCGAGGTGCTGGACCATCTGTTCTCCCAATCGGCCCAGCTCAACGTGCTCGATTATCGCCTGCTCTACGTCGTGCTCATCGGCACGCTGTATGGCCTGGACTTTGGTCTGGTTGCGGCGCTGCTGGCATCGGCGGGCTTGGCCGTAAGCTACTTTACCCAATACGGATATACCTTTCAGGGCCTGTTCTACGAGCCGTCCAACTGGCTGCCGTTTATCGCGTACTTTGTGGTGGGTGCCGTGTGCGGCTATGTGCAGCTGCGCAACAGTGAGGCCATTAAGGTGGAGCGCGACCAAAACGAGCTCGTGCGTAATCGCAATACGTTCCTCACGCAGCTCTATCACGATGCCATCGAGGACAAGCGCACATACAAGCGCCAGATTGTGGGGCGTCACGATAGCTTTGGCAAGATTTTCGCCGTGACGCAAGAGCTCGACGTGCTCAGCCCGCGCGATATCTACCGCAAGTGCTGCGAGCTCCTGGGTGAGATTCTCGAAAACGATTCGGTGACGATCTACCATGTTTCGGGCGGGGCGTTTGCGCGTCTGGTGGCGGCGAGTCCCGTGATTGCCGAAGACGTCACGCGCTCGCTCTCGCTTGATCGGGTTGCGCCCCTTTTGGGCGGCGAGGGTCGTTCGAGCCTGTGGGTGAATCGCGAACTGACGTCGGGGCTTCCCATGTTTGGATACACGATTGAGCGCGACGGGGCGCCCGCCGTGTTGATCTTTGTGCGCCGCGCGGCCCAGAACCAAATGACTCTCTATTATCAAAACCTGTTCCGTATCTTGTGCGGCCTGGTCGAAAGCGCGCTGGGGCGTGCCTTTGATTATGAGGCGGTGGCGCAGGATAAGCGCTGCGTCGATGGCACTTGTGTGCTTAAGCAGGCGGCCTTTGGCCAGGAGCTCGCGGCCGAGCAGGCGCTGGCAGACGGTAAGATGGGGAGCTTTTTGCTCCTGCGCGTGGTGCCGGGCATGGAGCCCATCGGCGAGCTGGTGGGCGCAATTGGGTCGGCAATCCGCGAGAGCGATGCGGCGGGCCTGGTCGATGGTGACGTGCTCTACCTGCTCATGCGCCAGGCAAAGGCGTGCGACCTGCCCATTATCCGCGAGCGCCTGAGCGCGAAGCGGATTGCGGTGGAGCCCGTCGACGGCGAGGGCATTGTGGCGCTGTTGCAGCACATTGCCGACACCGGTGACGGCGAGGGGGATGTCGCTTGATCTCGCTTGTCGTTGCTGCCGTCTTTCTGCTGATTCATGCGCTGGTTTGCCTAGTATTGTGGACGCTTATGAAGTTGGGCCTGCTGCCGGTGCGCGGGCATATGCTGGCCGTGATGGTACTCGTGCCGTTGTGGGGACCGCTGCTGGTGGTGCTTATCGCGCGCAGCGCTGTGTTTGGTGTGGGCCTCAAGGACGCCACGTTGGAGTCGCTGCGCATTAATGACGAGCTGCGTCGCAGCATCTTGGTGCACGACCGTGACACCGATGCGGGCGTGATCCCGCTCGAGGAGGCGCTCATCGTCAACGATCCGGCAGACCGGCGTCGCCTAATGCTCTCCATGCTCACCGAGGAGCCCGACGCGTACCTGGCGCAGCTGCAGGCGGCTAAGCTGAACGACGACGTAGAGGTGGCGCACTATGCCGCGACGGCGGTGGCGCAGATATCCAAGGAGTCCGACCTTAAACTGCAGCAGCTGGAGCGCGCCTTTAAGACCGACTCGAGTGCGCATAACCTCAACGAATACTGCGATTTTCTTGGTGAATACTTGGACTCGGGCTTGGCCGAGGGGCGCGTGGCTCAGATTCAGCGTCAGCAGTATGCGCGCCTGCTTGCGCGCCGCTGCGAGCGCGAGGATACCTTTGAGCTGCGCATTCGATATGCGACGGCGCTGGCCGATGTCGGACAGATCGACGAGGCGCAGGCCGTGACCGACCAGTTGGTGCTCGACGTGCCCGAGGAGCAGGAAGTTTGGATGCTTTGCCTGCGCCTGGCGGTGATGCGCCGCGACGGTGACGAGGTCCACCGCGTGATCGATGCTATCGACAAACAGCATGTTTACTTGAGCGCCGCCAACCGCGAGGAACTGGCGTTTTGGCGCAACGGAGAGGAGGCCCGATGAACGTGGTGCAGCATATCCGCGACCGTGCGGGCCATTTTCGCTGGATGGGAATGCTCGTGGTATGGGCGGTCTTTATTGCCATGGGCGCCGTGCTGCTGGTGGAACGTGCCGGCGTGCAGTACAGTGCAGGCCAGCATAAACTGGGGATGCTTTCCGCCAACGATGCGGTGCTGGCCTCCTCGGCGATATTTGGCCAAAAGCCGACGTGCCTGGTCATTACCGATACCGACCAAGCTGGCGTCGAGGACGTAAAGGAGCAGTTTGACCAGATCCTGCTCGACATGAAGATTGCGCACCGCGATGTGGACCTTGCCCTGGACGGCGCGGACGCCATTCCCTCGCTGACCTCCTTCGATCGCGTGATTTTGCTCATGCCGTCGCTCGATGGGCTCGGCACGCACCTGACCGATATTATGAGCTGGGTGAGTGCCGGCGGTTCGCTTATGCTCGCCATGACGCCGGATAACTCGAGTTACCTGCAGGTGATTGCCCCCAAGCTCGGCATTGATTCGGCCGGATACGACTATGTAAAAGCCGAAAGCATTGTGCCGAGTGAGGACTTTATGCTGGGTGGGGGAGATCGCTACGAGCTCTCGGATCCCTTTGATTCATCGCTGTCGGTTTCGCTGCGTGAGACGGCGCGTGTGTGGGCTAAGACCGGCGATGCGGGCTCGCCACTCATTTGGTCGAATGATTGCGGTAGCGGGCGCACCGTGGTGTGCAACATCGGTATCTACGACAAAGTCATGCGTGGGTTTTACGCCGCGGCGATCAGCCTGCTGGGCGATGCCACAGCCTACCCCGTCATCAACAGCGCCGTCTTCTATCTGGACGACTTTCCCAGCCCCGTGCCCTCGGGCGACGGCACCTACATCAAGCGCGACTACGGCCTTTCCATCGCCGACTTTTATACCAAGGTCTGGTGGCCCGATCTGCAAAAGCTTGCGCAAAAATACGGCATTCGCTATACCGGCGTGATGATCGAAAACTACGAGGACGCGGTCAACCAGGCCGAGCCCTCGCGCCAGGCCGATACCACGCAGTTTCGCTACTTTGGCGGCATGCTGCTGCAGATGGGTGGAGAGCTGGGCTTTCACGGTTACAACCATCAGCCGCTGGCGCTCTGGGACACCGACTATGGCACGCTGTACGACTACAAGACGTGGAAGAACAAGGAGACGCTCGTCGCATCGCTCGACGAGCTTATCGCCTTTCAGGACGAGGTGCTGCCCAACGCGCACGGCTCGGTCTACGTGCCGCCGTCAAACATCCTTTCGGCCCGCGCGCGCAAGATTATCGGCACCGACGTTCCGCGCATTAAGACCATCGCCAGTACGTATTTTGAGGACGGCACCGATCTTCCGTACGTGCAGGAGTTTGGCGTGGCGAGCGATGGCATTGTGGAGCAGCCGCGTATTGTCTCGGGCGGCATGGTCGACGATACCTACATGCGCCTGGCCGCCGTGTCCGAGCTCAACATGCACTACGTGAGCACTCACTTTATGCACCCGGACGACCTGCTCGATCCCGATCGCGGCGCTACGGAGGGCTGGGAGGTCTACAAGGGCGGCCTGACCGACTACCTGGACTGGCTTACCAAGTCGGCGCCCGACCTGCGTCGCCAGACCGGCTCGGAATGCTCGGGCGCCATCCAGCGCTTTTCGTCGGTAACGGTGAGCGTAGATACCAGCGCGGATGCCTGGACGCTTAGCCTGGGCAATTTCCACGACGAGGCGTGGCTCATGTTCCGCGCCAACAACGGCGAGCCGGGAGCGGTCACGGGTGGCGAGATGACGCATCTGACGGGCGACCTGTACCTGGTCAAAGCCACGGAGAAGACGGTGACTATCGCGCGCAAGGAGGGTGGCGACAAATGAGAATCTGCTTGGTACTCGAGGGTTGCTACCCCTATGTGCACGGCGGCGTGTCCACCTGGATGCACGGCTACATTACGGCCATGCCCAAGCACGAGTTTGTGCTGTGGGTGATTGGCGCGCATGCTGCCGACCGCGGTAAGTTTGTCTACGAGCTGCCCGGCAACGTTGTCGAGGTGCACGAGGTGTTCCTGGACGACGCCCTACGCCTTTCGGGCGAGCAGGAAGAGGTCGACTTTAACGACCGCGAGCGCGAGGCGCTACGCCACCTGGTGTCGCTCTCCAATCCGGACTGGGACGTGCTGTTCGATATCTTCCAGCGCCGTCGCGTGCATCCGCTCTCGTTTTTGCAGAGCCGCACGTTTATGGATATCTTTCGCGACGTGTGCCTGGCCGAGTACCCCTACACGCCCTTTGCCGACGCATTCCACACCATGCGCTCCATGCTGCTGCCCGTGCTCTACCTGCTAGGCAGCGAGGTGCCGGTGGCCGATGTGTACCACGCCATCTCGACCGGCTACGGCGGCCTGCTCGCCTGCCTGGGCTCAAGCGTTCAGCATGCGCCGGTGCTGCTCACCGAGCACGGCATCTATACCCGTGAGCGCGAGGAAGAGATCATTCGTGCCGATTGGGTGGTGCCGTCGTTTAAGGACCGCTGGATTCGCTTTTTCTACCTGCTTTCGGAGGAGATCTACCGCCGCGCCTTCCGCGTGACGAGTTTGTTCCATAACGCCCGCAAGACGCAGATCGATATGGGCTGCGATGCGGACAAATGCCTGGTCATCCCCAATGGCATCCAGTTCGATCGCTTTAAGGACATTCCCTTAAAGCCCGATGATGGCTGGGTGGACATTGGCGCGGTGGTGCGCCTGGCGCCCATCAAGGACGTCAAGACCATGATCTACGCCTTCTTTGAGTTGCACGAGCGCCAGCCCAAGGTGCGCCTGCACATTATGGGCGGCGTGGACGACGAGGAGTACGGCGCCGAGTGCCACGCGCTGGTCGATACCCTGGGCGTGCGCGATCTGATCTTTACCGGTCGCGTCAACGTGGTCGAGTACATGGAAAAGCTCGACTTTACCATTTTGACGAGTATCTCCGAGGGCCAGCCGCTCAGCGTGCTGGAGTCGCTGGCAGCGCGTCGTCCCTGCGTGACGACCGAGGTCGGCTGCTGCCGCGAGCTGCTCGAAGGCGCCCCGGGCGACGACTTTGGCGTGGCGGGTTTTGTGACGCCGCCTATGTATCGCAAGGGCTTGGCCGATGCCATGGAGCGCATGTGCACAAGCCGCGCCCGCCGTATCGAGATGGGGGAGCGCGGCCAGCGTCGCGTTGCCACGTACTTTTTGCACGAGCAGATGCTCGCCAACTATCGCGCGCTGTACGACGAGACGGCACGTGCGTTTGACCTGCCCAGAGAGGGGGAGTAGCCAGTGGCCGGAATCGGTTTTGAGCTCAAGCGCCTGTTTAGGCGCAAGGGTCTGTTTGCCACGATGCGCGCCTATGGCTACGCCGGCATTGTGTGCACGGGCCCCATGCTGCTGGGCGTGCTGCTTCAGGTGGGTATCTTGGTGCTGTGCGGTCTGTGGGGTGTGGGCCGTGCCAACCAGGATCTGCTGGTGTGCATGGTGACCTATACGCTGCTGGCGTCGCTCACGCTTACAAGCTTTTTCTCCATGCCGGTCACGCGCTTTTTGGCCGACATGCTCTTTGCCGAGCGCGAAGAAGAGGTCTTGCCCTCGTTTTGGGGTTCCAACGCCATCATGCTCGTTGCAGGCACCGTGCTCTACGGCATTTTTTTGCTGTTCTCGGGCGCCACGCTGCTGCAGGGGCTCCTGTGCCTGTGGCTCTTCAACATTATGGTCGTCAACTGGAACGGCATGAGCTACCTCACGGCCATCAAGGATTACCGTGGCATTCTGTGCAGTTTTGCGGCTGCCATTGGCGTGGCGTGCCTGTGCGCCCTGGCCGCGCTGGCGCTGGGACTGCCGCCGGTCGAGGGCCTGCTGGCGTCAATCGCGCTGGGCTACGGCGTCATGCTCGCCTGGGACGTGGTGCTGCTGTACCGGTATTTTCCGCAGAGCGACCGCAGCCCCTGGCTCTTTTTGCAGTGGCTCGATCAGTTTATGCCGCTGGCGCTCACTGGCCTGTTTACCAACCTGGGGCTGTTTGCACACCTGGTGATCATTTGGGCCGGTCCCATTGGTGTGCAGGTCAAAGGCTTGTTTTATGGCGCGCCCTACCACGATGTGCCGGCGCTTATCGCGTTTTTGACGATCCTGGTCACGACCGTCAACTTTGTGGTCTCGGTCGAGGTCAACTTTTATCCGCGCTACCGCGACTACTACAGCCTGTTCAACGACGGCGGCGTGGTGGGCGATATTGTGGTGGCCGAGGAGGAGATGCTCTCCACGCTCAACAGCGAACTGCGCTTTTGCGCGCTCAAGCAGCTGTTTGTGACCGCGGCGGTCATCTCGCTCGAGACCACGGTGCTCTCGGCCCTGCCGCTGGGCTTTAACAACCTTATGCACGGGTATTTTCGCACGTTATGCGTTGGCTATGGCCTGTATGCCGTGGGTAATACGGTGATGCTCATCTTGCTGTACTTTACCGACTACAAGGGGGCCGTGCTGGCCTCGGGACTGTTTGCCGGTGTGGCCGGGCTGGCGACTGCCGTGTCGCTGCTTTTGCCGCAGCAGTTTTACGGCTTTGGCTTTTTGTTGGGTGCGGCGGTGTTTTTTATCGTGGCGCTGCTGCGGCTCGATACCTATACTGCCAACTTACCGTATCGTATCCTGAGTCAGCAGCCCATGGTGGCGACCGACAAAACGGGTCGCTTTACACAGCTGGGCCGCTTGCTCGACCGTGCCGAGCAGCGCTATGAGGAAGGCCGCCATAAGGGCGAGCCGCACGGCGTGTTTGAGCGCACGGTGGTCCGTGTGTATCGCAACCATTGGGGAGGTTCTGATGACCGATAGGATGATGTCTCGTCGTCGCCTGATTGAGGCGGCCGCCGGCGCGCTGTTGCTTTCGGGCTGCTCGGTGCAGGAAGACTCCTCGACCAAAAAGGTCAAAAAGCAGGACAAGATTAAAAAGGCCGAGGCCTCGAATGAGGCCAAGCACCTGCGCGACAAGGACGAGCTCTACAAGGTCTACGATGACTCGGGCATTGTGACCATGTACCTGACGGTCTCGCGCGGCAACAGCTCCGAGAACACCGATCATAGCTGGGCCGAGATCAATACGTACTCGGTGTATGACTACGCCGACATGGGCGTGGCGCGCTATCAGGTTATGGGCCTGCTGCAGGCGGGCGACGAAGACGGCCCGGTGGCCGGCGAGGTTGGCTATGGCGAGGAAGCGCCCAATGCTACCGTGCAGGTGCGCGGCCAGACGTCGAGCGGTTATACGCAGAAGAATTACAAGGTGGAGCTCAAAAAAGGAAAGGGGACCTGGCGCCAGCAGCGCGCGATTGCACTCAACAAGCATATGGCCGAGGGTATGCGTTTCCGCAACAAGATGGCCTACGACCTTATCCGCGGGATTCCCCAGATGATGGGCCTGCGTACGCAGTTTGTGCATCTGTGGGTGTGCGACCAGACCGAAAAGTCCAACGACACCTTTGAGGACTACGGCCTGTTTACACAGGTAGAGCAGCTTAATAAGACGGCGCTTAAGGCACATGGCCTAGATAAGAATGGACACCTGTACAAGGTGAACAACTTTGAGTTCTATCGCTACGAGGACACCATTAAGCTCGCCGACGATCCCGACTACAACCAGGCCAACTTTGAGGGCATGCTCGAGATTAAGGGCGACTCGGACCACACCAAGCTCATCGAGATGCTCGATGCGCTCAACGACGAATCGCAAAAAATCGATGACGTGCTCGACACCTACTTTGATACCGAGAATCTGGTCTATTGGCTGGCGTTTCAGATCCTTGCGGGCAACTGTGATACACAGAACCGTAACTGCTATCTGTACAGCCCGCTCAACTCAAATACCTGGTACTTTTTGGATTGGGATAACGACGGCATGCTGCGTAAGCTTGAGCTAAGCCTGAAGGGGTTCTCGGACTATGCGAGCTGGGAGCGCGGCGTGAGCAACTACTGGGGCAACGTGTTGTTTAACCGCGCGTTGCGCAGCAAGTCGTTCCGCAGCGAACTCGACCGTGCCGTCAAGGACTTGCGCTCGTATTTGACCGAGGAACGTTTGGCCAAGATGATCAAGCACTACCGCGAGGTTACCGAATCCCTGGTCTTTGCTTCGCCCGATATCGACAATCTGCCTGTCACCAAGGACCAATACGAGCAGATCGCCGCGGCGATTCCCTCCGAGATCGAGGAGAACTACAAGAGCTTTCTCGAGAGCTATAAAAAGCCCATGCCGTTCTACATTGGCGTGCCGCAGATCGATAACGGTAAGTTGCGTATTAACTGGGATGCCGCATACGATTTTAAGGCGCGCGACATTCGCTATACCGTGGAGCTGGCGCGTGACTACGCCATAAGCGATGTGCTTTTTAAGGCCGAGGACGTGTTACTTCCCGAGGTGACCTGCGATGTGCCCGATTCCGGCCAGTATTTTGTGCGCGTGCGCGCCACCAACTCCGACGGCTATACGCAAGATGCGTTTGACTGCTATGTGACCGACGACGGCAAACAGTACGGCATGAAGTGTTTTTACGTGCAAGACGGCGGTAAGGTCGTGGAGGACACGTATGAGGAGGGCTAGCGCGCTGCTTGAGCGCCTGGCGGCACCTCCTGCGCGTACCATGCAGGAGCGTTATCGCCACGAGCTCAAATATCTCATTAATGAGGGTGAGCACACTGCGCTTGCCTGTCGCATGGCGCCGGTGTTTAAGCTGGACAAGCATGCTCAGGCGGGCGGTTACACCATTCGCAGCCTGTACTTTGACGACTACTGTAACTCGGCCTACGAGGAAAAAGACGCCGGTATTCTCATGCGCAAAAAGTACCGCGTGCGCATCTATAACGGCGGCGACAAGGTGATTAAGCTCGAGCGCAAAAAGAAGTACGGTAGCTGGATCTACAAAGAGGACGCGCCGCTCACGCGCGGCGAGTTTGAGCAGATCCTGGCCGGAGACTACGACTTTTTGCTGAGGAGCCCCTATCTGCTCTGTCGCGAGTTCTACATCGAGTGCATCTGCAACGTGATGCGCCCACGGACCATCGTGGACTACGAGCGCGAGCCGTGGGTGATGGATGAGGGTACCGTGCGCATCACGTTTGACATGAACGTGCGTGCCGCGGTGGGAAGCTACGATATCTTTGACGCGACGCTGCCCGCGCTGCCGGTCCTGGAGCCCGGCAAGCTGGTGATGGAGGTCAAGTTTACGGAGTTTTGCCCGCAGCTGGTGCGCGATATGGTGCCGCCGGGCGCGGCCGAGCTTACGGCGGTCTCCAAGTACTGCCTGTGTTACGAAAAGACCGCCTACTTGCGCGGATTTAATTACTGGGGATCGGATTTTGAGAACCGAGGGGATATTTAGACCATGAGCACCAGGGACTTTTTTAAGAACTCCGTCTTGGAGGCGTTTGGCCAGGTCGACCCTGCCAAGATCGGCCTGTCGCTGCTCGTGGCGCTCGCCATGGGCATCCTGATCTATTACGTGTACAAGCGCTTTTTTACTGGCGTGGTGTATTCGCGCAGTTTTGCCGTGACGCTTGTGGGCATGTGCGTGCTCACCTGCATGGTCACGCTTGCGATCTCGACCAACGTGGTCATCTCGCTCGGTATGGTCGGTGCTCTGTCTATCGTCCGCTATCGTACGGCGGTCAAGGACCCGCTCGACCTGCTGTATCTGTTTTGGGCCATTACCACGGGCATTACGGCAGGTGCCGGCATGTATGCGCTCGTGGGGCTCACGGCAGTGGTGATCGTGGTGATGATTGCCGGCTTTGCGAGCCACCAGGACAAGGCGCGCGTGTACATGATGGTCATCCACTACACGGGCCAGACCACCGGCGATGATATCGTGCGCGCGTTTGGGCGCACCAAGTTCACCGTCAAGTCCAAGACGATGCGCGGCGACAAAGTCGAGATGGCCGTCGAGCTGTTCTCGGACGGTGTGGATATGCCCTATGCCGACGCCATCCGCGCACTCGATGGCGTGGAAGACCTAACGTTGATCCAATACAACGGCGAGTACCACGGCTAACTATGTTCCGGCGTTCTGCCGAACGCCGGACCGGTCGACGCTGCGCGGGCATCTGCCGGGCGATCTGCCGCTCAAACCGTCGCTCGCGTACATAAAGTACGCTTCGCTCCTCTTTCGCGGCACCTCGCCACGACAGCTGCCCGCCCGCTGACGTATGCTCCACCTGGGCTGTTGAAACGATCCATGCGGTCCGTCTCATTTACTCAATTTGCTGGGATGGGTTGGGTATCATGGTGAAAGCGATTTCAATGACAGGGGTACTCGTGGTAAAGATGAAAGATGTGGCCGAGCTGGCCGGCGTTTCGAGCGCCGCCGTCTCGCGCTACCTCAACGGTGGCTACATATCGGCGGACAAGGCCGAGCGCATTAAGAAGGCGATTGAGCTGACTGGATACGTGCGGTCCAGCCAGGCTCGCGCGCTGCGCACCGGCTCCACCAAGCTCATCGGCGTCATCGTGCCCAAGATCAACTCGGAATCCGTGAGCCGCATTACCGCTGGCATTGGCCAGGTGCTCGGTCGCCGTGGCTACCAGATGCTGCTTGCCAACACCGACAATGCGGCCGATCGCGAGCTCGAATACCTCGATTTATTCCAAAACCACCCGGTTGACGGCATTGTGCTGGTGGCAACCATGATCACCGACGAGCATCGTCGGGCGATTGAGTCGTGCCGCGTGCCCATTGTGCTGATCGGCCAGAATGTCGAGGGCGCGGCGTGCGTCTATCACGACGATTACGAGGCCGCCTTTGAGCTGGGCCATGCGCTTGCTGGCCGCGTGGACGGCAAGATTGCCTATATTGGAGTTACTGAGGAGGACCGCGCTGCTGGTTATGACCGCCGTCGCGGTTTTGAGGCCGGCTTGCGCGCCGCGGGCGTGGCGCTTGATCCGAGCCTGATTCGCCAGGGGTCCTTTACGCTTGACTCGGGCTATGGTGCGGCGCGTGAACTGCTTTCCGTCGCTCCCGATGTTTCGTTTATCGCCTGCGCGACCGACACCATGGCGGCGGGCGCTCTGCGTGCTATCGATGAGGTTCGCGGCATGGGTGAGGGCATACACCGCGTAAGCGGTTTTGGCGACAACGCGTTTTTGCGCGCGCTGACGGGCGGCATTCCCACCGTGCACTATGGGTATCTGACCAGTGGCGTCGAGGCGACCAATATGTTGCTCAACACGCTCGATGGCGTGGAGGGGGAGAGCGGTCTCAAGACGCTCAAGCTCGGCCATCAGCTTATGAATGTCTAGGTCTTGGGCACGTCTGCCTGCCTCTGAGGCGCCTGGTTTTCCGTAAAACTACCATTCGCCGGCTTTTTCCTACCGTTTACCGCTATATGAAAACGATTGCAGACATATGAAACTGAAATCGATTACAGTGTAAGTGTCAAAGATGGCCGGGTGCACATGCGCCCGTTGGAGGAAAGGGAAGTCATGGACTACCGCAAATCAGCCCAAGAGGTGCTCGACAACATCGGTGGCGCCGACAACGTCGTCTCTGCCGCGCATTGCGCCACGCGTTTGCGCCTGGTGATTGCCGATAACGCCAAGGTTGACAAGGAGGCTCTCGAGAATATCGACGGCGCTAAGGGCGTCTTTGAGGCCCAGGGCCAGCTCCAGATTATTTTTGGCACCGGCACCGTCAACAAGGTCTACGAGGAGTTCATCGCGCTCAGCGGCGTCGAGGCTGCCACCAAGGCCGAGGTTAAGGAGGCCGCGGCGCAGCAGCAGAACATCTTTATGCGTGCCATTAAGGTGCTCGGCGATGTCTTTGTCCCCATTATCCCCGCCATCGTGGCTTCGGGCCTGCTGCTTGGCATTATGAGCGCCCTCAACTTTATGGCCTCCAACGGCTTTATCGCGCTTGACACTAATAACTTTATCTACAAGATCGCCGACCTGGTCTCGGGCACGTCCTTTGGCATTCTGCAGATCCTGATCGGCTATTCCGCCGCTAAGGCCTTTGGCGCCAACCCGTACCTGGGTGCCGTCGTCGGCGGTGCGTTCATCAACTCCTCGCTGCAGAGTGCCTACACGGTTGCCTCCGAGGGCGTTCAGACCATGGTCACCGTCATCCCCCGCGTGTACAGCTTTGAGTGGGTCGGCTATCAGGGCCACGTGATCCCCATCGTTATCGCCTGCGCCATTCTCGCCTTCCTCGAGAAGCGCCTGCACAAGATCGTTCCCGAGATGTTCGATCTCTTTGTGACTCCGCTTGTCTCGGTGTTCGTGACCGTGCTCGTGACTCTCGTTGCCGTCGGCCCCATCTTCGTGTGGGCCGAGAACGCCATCCTCGGTCTGATCCAGACCCTGCTGACCCTGCCCTTCGGCATCGGTTCCTTTATCGTCGGCCTGTTCTATGCCCCCACGGTCGTTACCGGTATCCACCAGATGTACACCGCCATCGACCTGGGCCAGCTTGCCCAGTACGGCGTGACCTACTGGCTGCCCATCGCCAGCGCTGCCAACATCGCTCAGGGTGGCGCCGCACTCGCCGTTGCCTTTAAGACCCGCGATGCCAAGATCAAGGGTCTGGCGCTTCCTTCGGCCCTGTCCGCCTTCATGGGCATTACCGAGCCTGCCATCTTTGGTGTGAACCTGCGCTTCTTTAAGCCCTTCATCGCCGGCTGCATCGGCGGCGGTTGCGGTGCCCTGGTCTGCGCGCTCACTTCGCTGGCTGCCTCCGGCACGGGTGTTACGGGTATCTTCGGTATCCTGCTGTGCCTGGCCCAGCCCGTGCAGTACGCGATCATGTTTGCGGTCGCCGCGCTGGTTTCCTTTGCCGTCTCGTTTGTCCTGTACAAGGACGAGCCCAAGGCTTCCGAGCAGGCCTAAGAGCTTTTGATTGAGGGGATGCCCGCGGGTTGTATGCTCGCGGGCGTTTCCCGTATCTGGTGCCGATCTCTGGCGCCTTGTTACTTTCGATCCGTTAGGACTTTGATATGTCTAATGCACTTGGCCGCGACCTTGCAAAGCTGGTTGCCGCTGTTGACGCCGCCGCCTCTGAGTGCGGCCATGGCGCGTATGGCCAGCGCTTCCATATAATGCCGCCGGCGGGCTGGCTCAACGACCCCAACGGTCTTTGCCAGGCAGGCGGCGTGTTCCATGCCTATTTTCAGTATGCGCCGTTTGATGTCGAGGGTGGCGTTAAGGCCTGGGGCCATGCGACGAGCCGCGATCTTATGACGTGGGATTACGTTGGCGCCCCACTGCTGCCCGACGAGCCGTTCGATTGCCACGGTGTGTATTCGGGCTCCGCGCTTGCCGAGGACGGTCTCATTCGCGTGCTCTATACGGGCAACGTTAAGCTTCCCGATGCGGACGGCACGTACGACTACGTCAATACCGGCCGCCGCGCCGATACTGTTTATGTCGAGAGCGTTGATGGCCTTGCCGGTCGGGAGTTCAGCCAAAAGCGCGTGGTGCTGGCGTCCGAGGATTATCCCGAGGATTTGACCTGCCACGTGCGTGACCCCAAGGTGTGGCGCGATGATGATGGACGTTACCACATGGTGCTGGGCGCGCGTCGTCGCGTGGACGGGCCGCATGTCGATAGTCGATTTTGCGCCATGCACGGCGAGGGTGCCGGGCGCGATGTGGGCGAGATCTTGGTGTATGGCTCGGCCGATATGCTGAGCTGGGAGCTCGAGAGCCGTGTGTCTACGCCCGAGCGCTTTGGCTTTATGTGGGAGTGCCCGGGATACCTTGAGCTTGAGTCGGATGGCGGTGTACCGGTGAAGTGGCTGTCCTTCTCGCCCCAGGGGCTCGAAGGTGGTCGTTGGGACCGCGGTAATGTGTATGCTGCTGGCTATATGCCTGTAACGGGTGACATCACCGGTGGTGACGGTGCCTATGAGCTGGGCGAGTTCCGCCTGTGGGACGCCGGTTTTGACTTCTATGCTCCGCAGGAGTTTACGTCCGAGGATGGTCGACATATTCTGATCGGCTGGATGGGCATGCCCGATGAGCCGACCTATGGCAACGCACCCACCGTGGCGTGTGGCTGGCAGCACTGTATGACGGTGCCGCGTGAGCTTACAGCCGGTGCTGGCGGCTTGGTGCTGCAGCAGCCGGCGCGCGAGATCGAGCGCCATTATGCCTCGGTGCGTGTGGGGGCGGGCTCGTTGGAGGTTGACGGCGATACCTGCTTTGACGTTGTCGTTGACGGTGTCGACGGCGCGTTTACCGTGACCGTTGATGGCGAGCTGAAGCTGGCGTTTGTTCCCGCCGAGGGCGAACTGCCCTCGCGCTTTGAGATGCGATTTACCGATGAGAGTCGCGCTTCTGCCGGCTGCGGTCGTACCGTGCGTTGGGAGCCCGTCGACGAGGTTAGTAACGTGCGCATTGTTGGCGATGTTTCCTCGGTCGAGGTGTTTGTGAACGATGGTGCGCTCGTGTTCTCGACGCGCATCTATCCCGAGGCCTATGGCGTGACCGTTGACGCTCCGGGCGCGAATGTGACCTACCACGCGCTCAACATCTAGGCGATTGGTCGTCTATCGGCGCTATACTGCAGCCGTTGCCCACGATGCGGGGAACATCCGCATCGTGGGTTTTTGCTTATGAAGGGACGGTGTCGTGTGGACGTGCAACAGCTAGGAGAGGCCTGGGCTGCAAGGGCCGGCGCGCGTGAGGCGTGGTTGCTTGCGGCCTCGCATGTGCCAGCAGCGCTGTCGCAGCTGGGGATTGTGTGTCCCGGCGATCGTCTGGTTGCCTTTGCGGACGACTTTGCCGATGCGTTTGCGCGCGGCTTTGATGGCTGCGACGTGGCTATGGTGGGGGAGCCGTCGGTTGCGGCGTTTGCTGCTGCGTCCGATGGCTTTGATGCTTCGTTTGATGCCGAGGGGCCGCACCTGTGGTGGTTCGTCAACTCCATCGGCGGGTTTGGTCTGCGTGTGCCCGATCTGCGCGCTCTGGGTCGGGCGGCGCGTGAGGCCCATGCGCTGCTGGTTGTGGACAACACCGTGGCGTCGGCTTTTGGCTGCGATCCGTTGCGCTTGGGTGCCGTGCTGTCGCTCGAAGCGCTCGACCGTGTGTGCGCCGGTAAGGCTCCGCGCAAGCTCGTTGCCGCTTCGATGGCGCGCTCGCAGCTCAAGCGCCATCGTATGGATGCCGCGGCTGAGTGCGCGCATGCCCTGCTTGAGGGCCGTGGCTTGGTTAAGCTTGATTTGCCTGCTGACGAGGCCGGTGTGCTGGAGCGCGGACTGGACTCGCTCGAAGCCCGCATGCAGGCGCATTTCGACCGCGCCCGTGCGCTGGCCGAGTACCTGGCTGCGAACGAGATGGTGCGCAACGTGCGCTATCCTGGGCTGAGCTCGCATCCCGACCATGCGGTTGCAACCGGCATCCTGGAGCATGGCTTTGGCCCGGCAGTTGAATTTGAGCTTATCGAGCTTAGCGCGGGAGAGCTGTTCGATGCTTTGCCGGGGGAGTTTCGTACATCGCCTGCCGGCGGCGCAACGACGCGTCTTTCGGCCCCACGCGGCAAGCAGGGGGGCACCATCCGTCTCTTCGCCGGCACCGATGACCCCTTGATCGTGGCCGCCACCCTAGACAACGCCCTCCGTAACTAGCTAAATCATCCTCGACTCCATAAGTTGCGGTGAAATATGGATTGATTTACGGCTTTAACCGCATAAACAGTCCCTATTTCACCGCAACTTATGAGAAGGGGTTGGGTAGCTAAAAAGCCCCGTCCCAAATGGGCTACTCTATGATGCTGGCGATGAGGGCGTTGGCTTTGGTGGCAATGACGTTGTTGATGTCGGCCTGCAGCTCTTCGTAGACCGCTATGGCTCGCTCTCCGGCGGGGGTGAGGGTGGATCCGCGGGCGCCGTCGCGCTCGATGAGCTTGCAGCCTAGCTGACCTTCCGCCTCGTTTACAATGCGCCATGCCTTGGAATACGCCATGCCCATGCTCTTGGCGGCGCGGTTGAGCGAGTGCTCGCGGGCGATACCCTGCAGCAGCAAGACGCAGCCGTGGCCGAACACGCCCGGCAGATCTTTGTCGCACGCTTGAATGACCAACTTTGCCGTCGTTTTGTACTCCATGTGCTCCACGTCTCCCCGCTAAAGTGTTTGCTGGGCAAACGCAAAGCCTGCGTCAAGCCCTCGTGTGCTCTTCTTAAATCATGCATTGTAGCAGTCAAAGTGCGTTAAGATACTTGCCCAGTATTGGGCGCCCAAGGTTGGGCTGGGTCCTACGAGGCCTGCAGCCGACCGGTCGCATGGAAAAAGGAGAAACATGGCTACGTTCTTTCCCGGTGAGTCCCACACGTTTTCGGAGTATCTGCTGGTCCCTGGCTATTCGTCCTCGCAGTGCATTCCTAACAACGTCTCTCTTAAGACGCCGCTGACCCGCTTTAAGCGCGGTGAGAAGCCGGCAATCACCCTGAACATCCCCATGGTTTCCGCCATCATGCAGTCCGTCTCGGGCGTCGACATGGGTGTCGCGCTTGCTACCGAGGGCGGCTTGTCCTTCATTTACGGTTCCCAGAGCGCCGAGTCCGAGGCCGCTATGGTCAAGGCCGTCAAGGATCACAAGGCCGGCTTCGTTCAGTCCGATTCCACCCTGACCCCCGACATGACTATGGAGCAGGTCATCGAGCTCAAGGAGAAGACCGGTCACTCCACCATGCCGGTTACCGACGACGGCACTCCCAAGGGTAAGCTCCTGGGCATCGTTACCAGCCGTGACTATCGCCCCAGCCGCGATGACCACCAGACGAAGGTCTCCGAGTTCATGACCCCGCGTGAGCAGCTCATCGTGGGCGACAAGAACATCAGCCTCAAGGTCGCTAACGACGTCATCTGGGACAACAAGCTCAACGCCCTGCCCATCGTCGACGATAACGATCACCTCATGGGCATCGTCTTCCGCAAGGACTACGACAGCCACAAGACCAACCCCAACGAGCTGCTCGATAACGACAAGCGCTACATGGTCGGCGCCGGTATCAACACCCGCGACTATGCCGAGCGCGTGCCGCTGCTCATCGAGGCCGGTGCCGACGTTCTGTGCATCGACTCCTCCGAGGGCTTCAGCGAGTGGCAGAAGCGCACTATCGAGTGGATCCGCGCCAACTACGGCGAGGACGTCAAGGTTGGTGCCGGTAACGTCGTCGACGCCGAGGGCTTCCGCTTCCTGGCCGACTGCGGTGCCGACTTCATCAAGGTCGGTATCGGCGGCGGTTCCATCTGCATTACCCGCGAGACCAAGGGTATCGGCCGTGGCCAGGCCACCGCGTTGATCGATGTCTGCCGCGCCCGCGACGAGTACTACGAGGAGACCGGTGTCTACGTGCCCGTTTGCTCCGATGGTGGCATTGTCTACGACTACCACATGACGCTCGCCCTTGCCATGGGTGCCGACTTTATGATGCTGGGCCGCTACTTCGCGCGCTTTGACGAGAGCCCGACCGAGCGCGTCAATGTCAATGGCCAGTACATGAAGGAGTACTGGGGCGAGGGTTCCGCGCGTGCCCGCAACTGGCAGCGCTATGACCTGGGCGGCGCCGCGAAGCTCAGCTTCGTCGAGGGCGTCGACTCCTACGTTCCCTACGCCGGATCACTCAAGGACGGCGTGGGCGGCACGCTCTACAAGGTCAAGTCCACGATGTGCAACTGCGGTGCCCTCTCGATCCCCGAGCTCCAGGAAAAGGCACGCCTAACGCTGGTCAGCTCCACCTCCATCGTCGAAGGCGGCGCCCACGACGTTGTCGTCAAGGACTCCCAGCAAAGCGTCAGCTACCGCTAAGCGGCTTTCCCAAGCACCGCACCTTGCCGTTCAAACCGTCGCTCGCGTATCAAAGTACGCGTCGCTCCTCTTTCACGGCAATCTGCGGCACTTGGAAAACCCGACCATGCTTGGGCAGGTAACAATTAGCGGTTGATTCACAACCACGTTATTTAGATAAAGCGAGATGCCTGCAAGTCGCAGGCATCTCGCTTGTTGTATTTGCTATTATCAGTCGAGTCAACCTTAGGGTCGGGCGGCTTAGCTTTGTTCGCTACAAGTTCCGCACGCAAAGAAGAGCACTAAATGTGCTCTTCGTCTTGCGCAGGACTGTCCGCAGTAGCGAATAAAGCTAAGCCGACCGACCCCAGCTAAGATTAAAGGAGCTGATATGTGCGATTGCACAGATCATAAGGACGAGATCCCTGCCTACGACGCGCAGGCCATTGAGTCCAAGTGGATGAAGGCCTGGGAGGACTCCAACCTCTTTGCCGTCGACACCGACGACAGCAAGCCCAAAAAGTACGTCCTCGAGATGTTCCCGTATCCGTCGGGTGACCTGCACATGGGCCACGCGCGCAACTATACCATCGGCGATGCCATGGCCCGTCAGGCCCGCATGCGCGGCTACGACGTGCTGCACCCCATCGGCTTTGACGCCTTTGGCCTGCCTGCCGAGAACGCCGCCATCAAGCACAATACGCAGGCTGCCGCCTGGACGTATAAGAACATGGACCAGGCGCTCGCCACGATGAAGCGCATGGGCTTCTCCTACGATCTGGATCGCATGGTCAAGACCTGCAGCCCCGACTACTACCGCTGGGGTCAGTGGATCTTTGAGAAGCTGTGGGAAAAGGGCCTGGTCTACCGCAAGAAGAACCCGGTCAACTGGTGCCCTAACTGCAAGACCGTTCTGGCCAACGAGCAGGTCACCGAGGGCAAGTGCTGGCGCTGCGGCACCGAGCCCGAGAAGCGCGACCTTGAGCAGTGGTACTACAAGATTACTGAGTACTCTCAGGAGCTGCTCGACGACCTGGAGAAGCTCCCCGGCTGGCCCGAGCGCGTCAAGCAGATGCAGGCCAACTGGATCGGCCGCTCCGAGGGCGCCGAGGTCGACTTTACCCTGTGCGACCAGGATGGCGAGCCCATCGAGGGCGACGAGGGCAAGATCACCGTCTTCACCACGCGTGCCGACACCCTCTTTGGCGTCTCCTTCTTTGTCCTGGCTCCCGAGTACGCTCGTCTGCACGAGCTCGTCGAGGGCACGGAGTACGAGGAGGCCGTCACTAAGATCGTCGAGGACTCTAAGCATATCTCTGCCGTCGAGCGTGCCCAGGGCACCCTCGAGAAGCACGGTGCCTTTACCGGCCGCTACGTGGTGAACCCCGTCAACGGCGAGAAGGTCCCCGTGTGGGTTGCCGATTATGTCGTGGCCGACTACGGCACCGGCGCCGTCATGGCCGTTCCCTGTGGCGACCAGCGCGACTTTGAGTTTGCCCGCAAGTACGACCTGCCGATCGTGCCGATTATCCTGGACGATGACGATCGCGCTGCCGTCGAGGCCAGCGGCGAGACCATCGATACCTTCCATGCCGAGACCGTCGACTGGGATTGCGCCCACGCTGCCGAGGGTACGCTGGTCCAGTCCGGCAAGTACACCGGCATGCGCGGCGGTAAGCACTCCGAGGGCGAGGCTGCCATCGTGGCCGACCTCGAGGCCATGGGCTGCGGCCGTCGCAAGGTCGAGTTCCGCCTGCGCGACTGGCTCATCAGCCGTCAGCGCTATTGGGGCAACCCCATTCCGGCCATCCACTGTGAGCACTGCGGCATCGTTCCCGTGCCCGAGGATCAGCTGCCGGTGACGCTGCCGGAGAACCTGGACCTGGGCGCTGGCGAGACCCTCGCCGAGTGCAAGGACTTCTACGAGACCACCTGCCCGGTCTGCGGTCGCCCGGCCAAGCGCGAGACCGATACCATGGACACCTTCACCTGCTCCAGCTGGTATTACCTGCGCTATACCGACCCGCACAACACCGAGCTGCCCTTCTCCCGCGAGGCGGCAGACCGTTGGATGCCCGTCGATAACTACATTGGTGGCATCGAGCACGCCATTTTGCACCTGCTCTACAGCCGCTTCTTTACCAAGGCGCTGCGCGACCTGGGTCTGCTGAGCGTGGACGAGCCCTTCACCAACCTGCTGTGCCAGGGCATGGTCAAGGACGAGAACGGCGACACCATGTCCAAGTCCAAGGGCAACGTCGTGCCCCCGAGCTCGGTTATCGAGCCCTACGGCGCCGACACCATGCGTCTGGCGATCCTGTTTATCGCCCCGCCCGAGAAGGACTTCGACTGGGATCCCAAGGCCGTCGAGGGCGCCAACCGCTTTATCAAGCGCGCCTGGCGTATCGTGTGGCAGCTCGTCCAGTCGGGTGACGCCAGCGTGGCCTTCGACAAGTCCGTGCTCGACGAGGCTGCGATGAAGCTCTATCGCGAGCGTCACCGCACCATCGCCAAGTGCACCGAGGACTTCGATCGCGGCCAGTTCAACACCGCGATCTCGGCCGTCATGGAGCTCGTCAACGCGGCGAGCGCCTACCTCAACGCCACCGAGGGCACTGACCGCGACAAGGCCCTGTGCTACGGCGTGGCCAAGGACATCGTGAGCGTCCTGGCGCCCATCTGCCCGTTTTGGGCCGACGAGCTGTGGCACGAGGCGCTCGGCTGCGAGGGCAACGCCTACACCGCCGCCTGGCCCGAGTTCGACCTGGCCGAGTCCATCGAGGACACGGTGCAGATCGTCGTCCAGGTTCTCGGCAAGGTCCGCGGCCGCATTGACGTGGCCCGCGATGCCTCCAACGAGGAAATGCAGGCTGCCGCCGAGGCTGCTGTCACCAAGTGGACCGAGGGCAAGACGGTCGTCAAGGCCATCTGCGTGCCCGGCAAGCTGGTCAACCTGGTGGTCAAGTAAACGCCACGTGCATTGTTGACGTGCTAAAGACGAGGGGCGATCCGATTGGGTCGTCCCTCGTTTTGCGTTATATGCCCAGCTTGACTTGTGCCGAGCGTCATCCTCTACGGAATGTGTACCAAGTCCCTAAAGTAGACGTTGCCGGTTTGCTCCTCAAACATCCAGATGTTGAGGTAGATGTCGTTGAGGTCGTTGTTCACGTCAAAGTCCGGATCGTCGAAGGTGCCTACAAAGGTGAGCATCGCGGTCGTTTCTTCGCCTGCGGCGACGGGCTGGCGCATGCGCACGTCGCGGACGATACCGTTGACGTAGGCATAAGCATCGACATCGCCAAACATCATGTCGACATCGGTGTTGTTTGTCACCGCAAAGACCAACACGGCGTCACCGTAGCCATCCGTGTCCTTGCCCACACAGGCAACATGGACGTTCTCGTCTGCCTCAAGGTCGATGGGGAACTGTTCTTGAGGGTCGGGACCTAAACCCTGGGGATCGACTATATCTTCGTCTATTTTGTCGAAACGCTCCGAAGGCGTCGTTTTCTCGATGGCTTTGGTGCTGCCGAGGTCCGGCTCGCATTGTCCGGTTTTACCATCGATGTTGTTGCAGCCCGCCAGAGCGAACGAGCAGGCAGCGACGACGAGCGCGGTCGCGCAGAGGGTGCCTAGGCGTTTCATGGTGCCTCCTTGCCGTAGAGATACTGGAAGGTTGTACGGTCAATGCGTGCGGCAGGCTTTCTCGCTACAGAATGCCTCTCAGCTCTAGTCTGGCCGATGTGTGCCCAGGGATGGAATGCCCATAGGGCCCGATTCGGTCGGCGCGCTGGGACGCATGGCCCGTTTTGGGGCTTTTGGGGAGCACCGCACAGGAGTCCTCGTCTAATTGTCCTATTCTTGTGGAGAAGCTGTGGGCGCGCTGACCTGCGAATTTCGTTGACGCTTGCACGTTTTCGCAGGTATTGGTATAGTTTGCTTGCAAATGAAGTAGTAATTGAAAGAAGTGGGGTTTCGGCCCCGCTTCTTTTTTGTATGGATGGAGGTGCCGCAATGGTCAAGACCAAGACCGAGCAGGCGATCATCGACGCGCTCGAGGCCGTCGCTCCCCAGCACGATGTCGACATTGTCGACGTTGAGCTCGTGGGCGCCACCAAGGCCCCCTGCGTGCGTGTGCGTATCGAGGGTGCCGAGGGTCAGAGCCTGTCGCTCAACGACGTCACGGCCAATACCAAGTGGGTCGGCGACGTGATCGAGGAGCTCGACCCCATTTCTTCGAGCTATACGCTCGAGGTGTCGAGCCCGGGTATGGCGCGCCCGCTGCGCCGCCCGCGCGACTTTGCCCGCTTTGTGGGCGAGGACTGTGAGCTCACCTCCACTGCCACCGAGGGCCGTCGCAAGTACTCCGGCAAGATTGCCGCCGCGACCGAGACGAACGTGACCCTCGAGCTCGAGGACGGCGAGTCCGTCACCCTCGATTTCTGTGATGTTAAAAAGTGCAAGTTGAAGCCCACCTATGACTTCAAGCCCGCGAAGGAAGGAAACTAACATGGCAGCATCCGACATGATGTCCGCCCTGATGGAGCTTTGCCAGGAGAGGCACATCGACCAGCTCTACCTGATCGACCGCCTGGAGCAGTCGCTCGCCAAGAGCTATGCCGAGATCCTGCATCTTGAGTGGGGCGCCAAGGTGACCATCGACCGCACCACCGGCAAGATTTACGTCTACCGCCTGGAGCCGATCGACGATTCCATGGACGAGGAGGGCAACTTCACCGAGTTCGAGGAGATCGACGTCACCCCCAAGAACACGAGCCGCATCGCCGCCCAGCACGCCAAGGCCGAGATCAACGCCATCGTGCGCAACTCCGCTCGTGAGCAGATCTACGAGGAGTTCTCCGGCCGTATCGGTGACCTCATCAGCGGTACCGTGCTGCAGTCCACGCCCGACTTCACCATCGTCAAGATCCGCGATGGCGTCGAGGCCGAGCTGCCGCATTTTGACCAGCGCCGTTACGAGAACGAGCGTAACGAGCGTCCGATGGGCGAGCGATACCTGCACAACCAGCACATCAAAGCCGTGATCATCGACGTCCGCGATCCCAACTCCAGCCTGCAGCCGGTTCGCGGCGAGCACAGCCGTCCGCCGATCGTCATCTCCCGCACCCACCCCGAGCTCATGCGTCGTCTGTTTGAGCAGGAGGTGCCCGAGATCTATGAGGGCACCGTCCAGATCAAGTCGATTGCCCGCGAGCCCGGCCAGCGCTCCAAGGTCGCCGTCCACTCGCTCGACGACCGCCTGGATCCCGTGGGCGCCTGCGTCGGCCCCAAGGGCAGCCGTGTCCGCGCCGTCGTGGGCGAGCTCCGCGGCGAGCGCGTCGACGTCATCCTGTGGGATGCCGATCCGGCCGTTTACGTCGCCAACGCACTGTCGCCCGCCAAGGTCACCCGCGTCCTCATCGACGAGGAGAAGGCCTATGCCGGCGTCATCGTGCCCGACGACCAGCTTTCGCTCGCCATCGGCAAGGAGGGCCAGAACGCCCGCCTCGCCGCTCGCCTGACCGGCTGGCACATCGACATCAAGTCCGAGACCCTTGCCGCCGACATCCTCAAGAACGTCCCCGTTCACGAGGAGCCCGCCGCCGACCTGATCGGTGACGAGGAGGACGATGATGTCCGTCGCTGCGAGTACGTGTCCGAGGACGGCGTCCAGTGCCGCAACCAGGCCCGTCCGGGCTCCCGTTTCTGCGGTGTCCACGACACCGACGCCTTCGATGATGCGGAGGACCTGATCTAGCGCGCGGTCGCGCCGGGCAGGTCCCGGCGCATCTCCCACGCTCGTTCAGTCTCTAGGCACCCAAGGTGCCAGAAAGGGTAGGTGAAGTCATATGGCAAAAGTCCGTGTGTCCACCCTGGCCAAAGAGTTCGGCATGACCTCCAAGGAACTGATGGGTCATCTCGCCGAAATGAAGATTCCCGCTAAGTCCGCTTCCTCCGCCCTGGAGGACGCTTACGTCGCCATGGTCCGCAAGCAGCTCGCCTCGGTGATCGAGGCCCGCGCCAAGGAAGTCGAGGCCGCCAAGCAGGCCGAGGAGGAGGCAGCCGCCGCCGAGGAGGCAGCGCGCGCTGCCGAGGCCGAGCGTGAGCGCATCGCCGCCGAGAAGGCACGCGAGGAGGAGCGCCGCCAGTTCGCCGCCGCCCAGGCTGCCGAGGAGGCCGCCCGTGCCGAGGCCGAGGCCAAGAAGAAGGCTGAGCAGGAGCGCCTTGCCCGCGAGAAGGAGGAGGCTGCCCGCGAGGCCCAGCGCCGCGCCGTCCCCGCTTCCGACTCCGGTTCGCGCTTCCGCTCGCTGCTCGACCAGATCGCCGCACAGGAGACCGTGCTCAAGGAGAAGAAGGACGCCGAGGAGAAGGCCAAAGCAGAGCGCGCCGCCGAGCGCGGCAACCGTCGCAGCGGCAACAACGACCGTCGCGGTGGCCGTCGTAACGATCGCAACGCCTCCGACAACAACTCCGAGCGCAACGCCTCCGAGAGCCGTCCGCACAGCCATCGCACCAACGCCAGCAACAACGTCGCTGCCGGCATGGACTTCCCCAACCCCGATAAGCAGGGCAAGGGCAAGAAGCGCAAGGGCGGTCACGGCAACGATGAGGACCACTACAGCCGCATGGCTCGCGAGGCCGAGGAGTACAGCCGCGAGAAGGTGCTCGAGGAGGCCCGCGCTGCCGTCGAGGAGGCCTCTCGCGAGTCCACCGGTCGCCGCAAGAAGCGCAAGGAGAAGCGCGAGCGCGAGGCTGCTAAGGCTCAGGAGGAGCGCAAGATTGAGGAGGCGCTGGCCCAGGGCGTGAACCCCGAGGAGCTCGACGCCATCAAGGTCTCCCAGGGCGTTACCGTCCAGGAGCTCGCCGAGGCGCTCGACGTTCCGGCCAACGACATCATCAAGCGCCTGTTCCTGCTGGGCACGCCGCTCACCATGACGCAGTCCATGTCCGACGACCTCGTCGAGCTCGTTGCCGACGACCTGGGCCGTCAGATCAAGATCATCACCCCCGAGGAGGAGAACACCTTCTCGTTCTACGACGATCCCGCCGACCTTAAGCCCCGCGCCCCGGTCGTCACCGTCATGGGTCACGTCGACCACGGCAAGACGAGCCTGCTCGACGCCATCCGTCACACCGGCGTCGCTGCCGGCGAGGCGGGCGGCATTACCCAGGCCATCGGTGCTTCGCAGGTCATGATCAACGACCGCAAGATCACCTTCATCGATACCCCGGGCCACGCGACCTTTACGGCTATGCGTGCCCGCGGCGCCAAGGTGACCGACATCGTCATCCTGATCGTGGCTGCCGACGACGGCGTCATGCCTCAGACCATCGAGTCGATCAACCACGCCAAGGCCGCCGGCGTACCCATCGTCGTCGCCGTCAACAAGATCGATAAGCCGGGCGCCAACCCCGACCGCGTGCGCCAGGAGCTCACCGAGTACGGCATCATCCCCGAGGAGTGGGGCGGACAGAACATGTTCGTCAACATCTCGGCCAAGCAGAAGATCGGTATCGACGACCTGCTCGAGACCGTGCTGCTCCAGGCCGACGTGCTCGAGCTCAAGGCCAACCCGGACACCTTTGCCTCCGGCAATGTCCTCGAGGCCAAGCTCGACAAGGGCCGCGGCTCGGTCGCTACCGTGCTGGTGACCCGCGGTACCCTGCACGTGGGCGATACGCTGGTCGCCGGCCTTACCTACGGCCGCGTCCGCGCCATGCTCGATCCTAAGGGCAACGCTGTCACCGAGGCCGGCCCCTCCGACGCCGTCGAGATCTTGGGCCTGCAGTCCGTGCCCAACGCCGGCGACGAGTTCCGTGTGTTCGAGGACGAGCGCGAGGCTCGCGCCTTGGCCGATGAGCGCTCGCTCAAGGCTCGTATCGAGGAGCAGAGCCGCGTGAAGCACGTCACGCTCGAGAACCTCTTCGAGACCATCGCCGACGCTGAGGTCAAGGAGCTCAACCTGATCATCAAGGCCGACGTTCAGGGTTCCATAGAGGCCCTTCAGGACTCGCTCGACAAGATGGATCAGTCCGAGGTCCGCATCAACACGATCCACTCCGCCGTCGGTGCCATCAACGAGACCGACGTCGTCCTGGCCGACGCCTCCAACGCCATCATCATCGGCTTTGGCGTGCGTCCCGACGGCAAGGCCCGCTCCGCTGCCGAGCGCGAGGGCGTCGAGATCCGTTGCTACGACGTTATCTACAAGTGCCTCGAGGAGCTCGACGCCGCCCGCATCGGCATGCTCAAGCCCACCGAGGTCGAGGTCTCCACGGGTACCGCGACCGTCCTGGACACCTTCAAGGTGCCCAAAGTCGGTATCGCCGCCGGTGTCCGCGTCGAGGAGGGCGAGATCGCCGCGACCGATTCCGTGCGCCTGGTGCGTGACGGCATTGTGGTCTTCAACGGCAAGATCGCCTCGATGCGCCACTACAAGGACGAAGCCAAGAGTCTCAAGAGCGGTTCCGAGGGCGGCATTGGCCTGGAGAACTTCCAGGACATCAAGCCCGGCGACCAGATCGAGGGTTACCGCATCGACCAGGTTGCCCGTACCGAGTAGGGGGTAGCGCTATGAAGCAAACGCAGGCAACCCGCCGTTTGGGCGAGCAGCTTCGCGAGAAGCTTGGTTATATCCTGCTCTTTGAGGTTTCCGATCCGCGTCTCGACCTGGTCACCCTGACCGCGGTCGAGGTCGCGTTGGACCGTTCGTTCGCACGCGTGTACGTGTCGTGCGATGCGAGCCGCTACGATGAGGTCATGGAGGCGCTTTCCAGCGCCAAGGGCCGCATTCGCAGCCTGTTGGCTCGCTCGCTCGATTGGCGCGTTACGCCCGAGCTCGATTTTCGCATCGATCGCTCGACCGATGAGGCCGAGCGCATCACGCGTGCGCTGGAGAACGTTCCGGCCACGCTTGCGATCGAAAAGGACGAGGACGGCTACCCAATTGTGGATGCCGCCCAGGAGGCAGCTTTAGATGACTAATTCCGCCGACCTCGCCTCGTGCGAGTCTGCAGATATTAAACGACGCATCCTCGAGCTCATCGAGGATGCGTCCTCCATTGCGATCTCGGGTCACACCTCTCCCGACGGCGATGCCCTGGGCTCCGTGTTGGGCCTGGGCCTTTCGCTTATGAAGGTGTTCCCTGACAAGGACATCGCCCTGCTGCTGGCAGACGACGATCCCGTTCCGCGCATCTACCGTTTTATGGAGGGCGCCGATCTGCTGGTGCCGGCATCTGCCTACACCGGCAACCCGGACCTGTTCATCTCGGTAGACGTGCCGGTCGTCGAGCGCCTCAATAATTCCGCCGAGGTGTTGCGTCGCTCGGCCCACGTGGCGTGCTTTGACCATCACCCGGCGCGTGAGGAGTTTGCCGAGGTCAGCCTTAGGTGTGTCAATGCCGCTGCTTGCGCCATGATTATCGACCGCTTTTTGGCCGATTGTGGCATTACCGCAAGCGACAGCATCGCGACTTGCCTGCTGTGTGGCCTGGTCACCGACACCGGTCGTTTTCAGTATCAGAACGCCGACGCCGCCGCGTTTCATGCTGCCTCTCGCCTGGTGGCGCACGGTGCCGATCCGGCACGCGTCGCGCTCGAGGTCTATCAGAGCATGCGTGTCGAGTTCTTGCACCTCAAGTCCATCGTCATGGGTCGCATCAAGACGGTCGCGCACGGGCGCGTGGCGTATAGCTATGCGTACGAAAGTGACCTTAAGGAATGCGGCGTCACCTCTGATGAGTGCGACGGCCTGGTCGATGTGGTGCGCTCCGTGATGGGCGTCGAGGTCTGCCTGTTCCTTAAGGGCATCGAGGGCGATACTAAGGTGCGCGGCAACCTGCGCTCCAAGGGCGAACTTGATGTTTCCGAGATTGCGGCCAACTTTGGCGGAGGTGGGCACCACGCTGCCGCCGGCTTTACCAACGCCGGAACGATTTCCGAGACGCTCACCGCGGCACTTCCCATGCTGGCCGAGCTGGTAGGGGAGGATCCCGCTTCGGTGACCGTCGAGCTCTAACTTTTTGGATGGTACATGGCTCGTCGTACACCTTCTCAACTTAATATGCTGCTCGCTGTCGATAAGCCGGTGGGCTGCACGTCCCACGACGTGGTTTCGCAATGTCGGCGCGCCCTCCATGAGCGGCGCGTCGGTCATGCCGGAACGCTCGACCCCATGGCATCGGGTGTCATGGTGGTGGGCGTGGGGCAGGCAACGCGTCTGCTGGGCATGCTTACGCTCGATACCAAAAGCTACGTCGCCGACATCTCGTTTGGTGTCGAGACCAATACCGATGATGCGGAGGGCGAGGCCGTCCGGACGGTGCCCGTTGCCGCCGACCTGTGCGATCCGGCCTATGCCCGCGAGCGCCTGTGCGCCATGTTGGGCCCTCAGATGCAGGTGCCGCCGGCGTTTTCGGCCATTTCGGTCAACGGCGTGCGCGCCTATAAGTCTGCGCGCGAAGGCAATGCCGTTGAGTTGCCCCCGCGTCCGGTCGAGGTATATTCCGCCGACCTGATTGCCGTGAGCGGCGATGGCGACGCTTGCGTTTGGACCGTGGCGTTTTCGGTGAGCAAGGGCACCTATATCCGCGCGCTCGCTCGCGACCTGGGTCGTGCCTGCGACAACGCGGCACATATTTCCGCGCTGCGCCGTACGGCCTCCGGTGTTGTTTCCATCGGTGCCTGCCATGCGGTCGAGGAACTTTCTGCCGAGTCCGCTGCCGGCTTTGCCCTGGATCCCATTGCGGCACTGGGCGCCACGCGCGTCGACTTGCCGGGTGATCTTGCCGACGATCTGCTGTGCGGACGTCGTATCCCTATTGAGCGTGCACTTGGGCACTTCGATGCGTCGAAGGCGCCGTTTGCGCTTGTGCTCGATGGCGGGCTCAAGGCGCTCGCCCGTATCGAGGGCGGTCGCTTTGTTATGGAGCACGTCTTTCCGCAGGCGATCGGCGGTGTTCGATGATGCTGACCTCCCACGAGCTCGCGCGTATTTTTTTCGCGGGCGAGTCGGATGAGGCCCGCATCGTCGCCGCTGATGCATTTGATGATTGCGCTTGCCTGGGCGTCGCGTCGATCGCCATCGGCGTGTTCGATGGCGTGCATCGGGGGCATCACGAACTGATCGATGCGGTCGTTCGCGATGCACATACTCACGGCTGCAAGGCGGTCGTGGTCACCTTCGATCCCGACCCGGACGTGGTGGTGAGCTCTTCGCCCGCTCAAAAATTGATGACGACGGCCGACCGTCTGCATGCCCTGGCTCTCACCGGGGTCGATGCGGTCGTGGCCGTTCCCTTTACGCCTGCGGTGGCGGCACTCGACCACGTGGGCTTTCTTGAGCTGCTGTCGCGCGTCGTCGATATCCGCTCAATTCGCGTGGGTAGCGACTTTAGGTTGGGTCGCGGCGGCGCCTCGGGAGTTGCCGAGATGCAGACATGGGGTTCCGAGCACGGAGTTGACGTCTATGGCCACGAGCTGCTGTGCGTCGATGGGCAGACGATCTGCGCCACCCGTATTCGCCAGGAGCTCCGCCAGGGTCATGTTGAGCTTGCCGACGAGCTGCTCGGCCGCCCGTACATGTTGCGAGGTATTGTTGCCGGCGGTCGTCACCAGGGTTCTGACATGGGTTTTCCCACGGCAAATATTCAGGTGCCCGAGGGCATTCAGGTTCCTGCCGATGGCGTCTACGAGGGCCTTGTGCTGGTCGACGATACCGTGTGGCCTGCCGCCGTCAACGTGGGCCTACCGCCGACGTATGCCGACGATGCCGCCTCGGCGCATCTCGAGGCCAACTTGATCGGGTATGCGGGCGACCTGTACGGCGCCTCGGTGTCGTTGGCGTTTACGCGCTGGCTGCGCCCGTCGCGTGTGTTCGATTCGCTGGACGAGCTTATCGCGACCGTCGAGGGCAATATTGACGATATTCGACAAAACTTGGGTGAGCAGGGGGTGAGCATCCGTGATTAGCGATGAGGAGAAAGACCAGGTGCGCGCTGCGTCCGACCTGGTTGCCATCGTGCAGGAAACGGTTGAGCTCAAGCCCCGCGGCCATGAGTTTTGGGGCTGCTGCCCCTTCCATGGCGAAAAGACCCCGTCGTTTCACATTATTCCTGCCACGCAGGTGTGGCACTGCTTTGGCTGTGGCGAGGGCGGCGACGTCTTCACCTACATCATGAAGCGCGAGAACCTGAGCTTTCCCGAGTCGATTCGCTACCTGGCCGACCGTGCCGGCATTGAGCTTCACGATACCGGCGCCCATCGCGAGCGCGGCACCAAGCGTGCCCGCATCTATGACCTGTGCGCCGAGACCGCCCAGTTCTATCACACCATGCTTATGCGCGGTAAGGACAGCCGTCCGCGCGAGTACTTTGCCAGCCGCGGTATGGGCGGCGACGTCTGCCGCCGCTACTGCCTGGGCTTTGCGCCTGGTCGCAACGCGCTGGTGTCGCATCTGTCGCAGGCGGGCTTTACTCCGCAGGAGATGATTGACGCCAACGTGGCCGTGAGCCGTGGGCGCGGGCAACTTGCCGATCGTTTTTACGACCGTGTGATGTTTCCCATCTTTGACGAGCAGGGTCATAACATCGCTTTTGGCGGGCGCATTATGGGCGACGGCCAGCCTAAGTACCTCAACACCGCCGAGACGAGCGTGTTCCATAAAAAGCGAAACCTCTACGGCTTTAACTGGGCTAAGGAGTTTATCGTCGCGCAGGATACCGCCATCGTGGTTGAGGGATATACCGACTGCATCGCCTGCTGGGAGGCGGGGATTAAAAACGTCGTCGCCACGCTGGGTACGGCGCTGACGGAACATCATGTAAAGACACTCACCCGTTTTGCCAAGCGCATCGTGTATATGTTCGACGGCGACGCCGCCGGTCAAAAGGCCGCTCGCCGCGCGATTCAGTTTATCGAGCAGGATTCGATGGACCTGCGCTGCGTGGTGCTTCCCGACGGCAACGACCCCATGGAGTTCATCACCGCGCATGGGGGCGAGGCATTGCAGGCGCGCATCGACGCCGCCGAGCCCCTCATGGACTTTGTGTACCGCTCACTGCAGGAGTCGAGCGACATCACTACGCCGGGCGGTCGTGCCAAGGCGCTCGAGGATGCGCTGACGCTCATCTATCCGCTGCGCGATAGCTACATGATCGATACGTACTTTATCCAGATTGCCGACCTGCTGGGTTTGGATTTGGAGACGGTGCGCTCAAGCTCGGGCCGTGTGTTTCGCGATGTTGCCAAGCGCGAGGACGCCGAGCGTCGCCGTGAGCAGAACTATGAGCGCCAGCGGGCGCAGGCCGAGCGTGCGGGCAGCGCGGGAGGTCGGGCGTCTGGTTCGCAGGGGGCGTCTCGCGGTGCCTGGGCGTCGGGTGCGACGCCGTCGGTGTCCACACCGGTCGAGGAAGAGCCGTACGACTATGTGCCGCTCGAGGCCTACGGGGCCGCGCCGGTCGAGGTCGTCGACGATATGCCGCCGATCGATGTACCGTTTGGCATGGATGGCGCGGCGCCGGTTTCCGACACAGCGGGCGCGCCTGCGGCACCGACGATGCCGATCGTGTTGACCGACCTGGAGCGAAAGTCTTTGGCGGGGGAGCGTGAGCTGCTGACGATGCTCACGAGCTACCCTGACCTGTTCCGCACGTATGCCGATCGCATCTGCTCTATCGAGTGGGTGGACCCGCGCCACGAGTCCATCGCGTGGGCCGTGCTCGCGACGCCGCCGGGCACCGACCCCACGGCGTGCATGGATGCGGCACGCGCGGTGTGCCCCGAGGCAGCGTCGCTTGTCAGCGCCGGGCGTATTTCGTCGACGAGCAAGCACCCCACCGAGACGAACATCGTGTTTATGCTCGATACCCTCGAGCTCTACACCATCAAGCGCCGCATGCGCGCCGCACAGGCCAGGCTACGTCAGGATCGGTCGCTCGACGATGAGGCGCGCCGTGTGCTGACGATGCAAGCGATGCAAGATTCTCAGCGTCAACGTGAGCTCCAAAAGTCGATTGGCGGTGTGGCCGATCCGTTCCGTTTGATCGGTTTGGAGACGGCGGGCGCCGATCAGGCCTAGATGTTGTGGTCAACCAGCGTATTTGCGCCTATATCCAGTCTGAATTTTGGGTATAGACGTCAATGTGTGTGCTAAAGTAATGAGTCCTGTGGACTATGAAGGGAGAATCTGTGCCAAATAAGAGTGAGAGCACGGGTACTGGGCTGGAATCCTACGTTGCAAAGCTCATGGGCAACGGCTCAAACAGGACTTCGGTAACCGAGGACGAGATTCAGGTCGCCCTGAAGGATATCGATGTGTCTGACGAGCAGCTCAACGCGGTGTATTCCGCGCTGCGCAACAGCGGCATCCAGATTATCTCCGCGAGCGGAAACGACGACGCCCCCATGGACGTCGACGATGACGATAACGATAGCAATACCGACGATTTCGATGACGACGAGCACGATTCCGGCTCGCTCGACGATCACGAGCTTAAGATGGCCCGTCAGGCCGACGCCGAGATGGGTTCTTCTAAGAACAAGAAGAAGCGCACCGTGCGCACGTCCCGTTCGCGCTCGCGCGTGCGCGGTATCGATGCCTCCACGGTAATGCTGACCGGCGACCCGGTTCGTATGTACCTTAAGGAGATCGGCAAGGTCGACCTGCTGACCGCTTCCGAAGAGGTCGATCTGGCTATGAAGATCGAGGCCGGTCTCGAGGCCACCGAGAAGCTCGAGGCCGCCGAGGCGGGCGAGATCGAGCTCACCCGCGCCGAGATGCGTCGCCTGACCCGTATCGAGAACGTCGGTCTCGAGGCCAAGCAGGCGCTCATCAGCGCCAACCTGCGTCTGGTCGTCTCCATCGCCAAGCGCTACGTTGGTCGCGGCATGCTGTTCCTGGACTTGATCCAGGAGGGCAACCTCGGTCTGATCCGCGCCGTCGAGAAGTTCGACTACCAGAAGGGCTTTAAGTTCTCCACGTACGCCACGTGGTGGATCCGTCAGGCTATCACGCGTGCTATCGCCGACCAGGCCCGTACTATCCGTATTCCCGTGCACATGGTCGAGACCATCAACAAGCTCGTCCGCGTGCAGCGCCAACTTCTTCAGGACCTGGGTCGCGACCCGACCCCCGAGGAGATCGGTGCCGAGATGGACATGAGTGCCGACCGTGTCCGCGAGATCCAGAAGATTTCGCAGGAGCCCGTGTCGCTCGAGACTCCCATCGGCGAGGAAGAGGATTCCCAGCTGGGCGACTTCATCGAGGACTCCCAGGCTATCGTTCCGCCCGATGCCGCCAGCTTCTCCATGCTGCAGGAGCAGCTCACCCAGGTGCTCGACTCGCTTGCCGATCGTGAGCGCAAGGTTATCGAGCTGCGCTTTGGCCTTGTCGACGGACATCCCCGTACGCTCGAGGAGGTCGGCCGCGAGTTTGGTGTCACGCGCGAGCGTATTCGCCAGATCGAGTCCAAGACCCTGGCCAAGCTCCGTCACCCCAGTCGCTCCAGCAAGCTGAAGGACTATATCGAGAGCTAGTCAAGCAAGAAGCGCCCTCAAGCACATCCGCTTGGGGGCGCTTTCATGTAGTCGTTGGGGACATTCTTGAATGACTGGTCGTTTAAGAACGTCCCCAATGACTAGGTCGGAAAATTTCTTAAAAAAGTTCTTGCCCTGAGCTGATTCGTCCGTATAATAAATTTCGTTGCTTGAGAGCACGCACCTATTCCTCGGTAGCTCAATGGTAGAGCACGCGGCTGTTAACCGCGCTGTTGTAGGTTCGAGTCCTACCCGGGGAGCCAGGTTGTAAAACCCGTCGCTTATGCGGCGGGTTTTTTCATGCCGCGGTCGCCGTTCGCGAACGTTACCATATCAACATTTCGTGTCGAGGATGTAATCCCGCGACCCACCACCTCAACACGGCGCGCTCGTTGTAGAATATTGCAATGATTGCTCCCACGACATGGTGCCGCGAGCACCAGATAAGGAGATTCTTGTGTCTGAGACCATTAACGGCAGCCTGAGCGTCTCGAACGACGTTATTGCCGATATTGCCGGTTATGCCGCGATGACGTGCTATGGCGTCGTCGGTATGGCTGAGCAGCTCCAGGGCGCCGAGAGCGTGCGCCTGCTTGCCGGTCAGCGCCTCCGCAAGGGCGTGCTTGTCTCCGCCGACGAGAACGGCCTTACGGTCGATCTTCACGTCGTGCTCGAGAACGGCGTCAACATGAAGTCCGTCTGCCACAATCTTTCGAGTTCCGTTGCCTTCACTCTGCAGGAGGTCGCCCAGATCGATCCCGCTAGCCTTAAGATCGGCATCCACATCGACGCGCTCAAGAGCCGTCTGAACTAGCATCCGAAAACGGAGATTCAAATACCCATGATTGCAAAGACCATTCGCACCTGTTTTCCGATCGCTGCGGCTGCCGTTTCCGACAAGGCCGAGGAGATCAACAAGCTCAACGTCTTCCCCGTACCCGATGGCGATACCGGCACCAACATGTCGCTCACGCTCGCCTCGGTGACCAAGGAGCTTTCCGCCCTTCCTGCCGATGCCGACATGGAGGCCATCGCAGGCGCCATCACCCACGGCTCCCTTATGGGCGCCCGCGGTAACTCCGGCGTCATCACCTCGCAGATTCTGCGCGGCGTGGCCGAGGGCCTTGTCTCTGCCGATGAGCCCATTACGTCCGCCAACATTGCCTTCGCCTTCCGTCGCGCCGTCAAGGTCGCCTTCCAGGCTGTCCGCAAGCCCATCGAGGGCACGATCCTCACGGTCCTGCGCGATGTCTCGACCAAGGCCGATGAGTGCGAGAAGAAGAAGTTCTCGGCTGAGGATGCGCTCGATGCCATCGTCGTTGAGGCGTACCAGTCCGTCGCCCGCACACCCGATCTGTTGCCCGTTCTGAAGGAGAACGGCGTGGTCGACTCCGGCGCCTTTGGCTTCGCCATCTTCCTTGAGAACTTTGTGGCTGCAGCACTTGGCCGCAGTACCGTTGTCGAGGATTTCTCCGCCACGTTTGATTCCGCTGGCTCTGCCCGCGACGCGGCCCTTGGTCGCGTTGAGATCGAGGCCAACGACGATTGGGAGGGCTCGGAGTTCCGCTACTGCAACGAGTTCCTGTTTAAGGCCGACGCCCCGTTTGACGAGGACGAGTGCCTTAAGTTCCTGGGTTCCATGGGCGACTGCGAGCTACTCGTGGGCGCCTATCCCGACTACAAGATCCATGTGCACTCCAACACCCCCAACCTGGTGCTCGAGCACATGCTGCAGCTCGGTCAGATCTATGAGGTCTTTATCCACAACATGGAGATGGAGGCCCACGACCGTACCGCCAAGATCCACGAGGATCAGGAAAAGGCCGCCGAGCCCGCCAAGGCGCTGGGCTTTGTCGCCGTTGCCGCCGGTTCCGGCGAGGCCGACATCCTCAAGTCCCTCGGCGTCGACGTGATCGTGTCCGGTGGCCAGACTATGAATCCCTCGACCGCTGACCTGCTGGGCGCGGTGGACCAGGTCAACGCGACCTCGGTCATCATCTTGCCCAACAACGGCAACATCCGCATGGCCGCTGAGGCTGCTGCCTCAGCCTGCACCGACAAGAAGGTCGCCGTCGTTCCCACCAAGACCGTCCCGCAGGCCTTCTCCGCGCTGTTCGCGGTCCTGCCCGATTCCGAGCTCGAGGATGCCGTCGCCGCCATGGTCGACGCCATCAGCGAGGTCCGCGATGGCGAGGTCACCCGCGCCGTGCGCGACTCCAGTGCCTCTGACGGTTCTCCGATTCACTCCGGTGACGTCATGGGTATCATCGCCGGCTCCATCGACGTGGTCGGCTCCGACGTGAAGCAGGTCACGCTCGACTGCATCAACCGCATGCAGGAGGAAGAGGAGGGCGACGCGCTGACGATTCTGGCCGGCGAGGAGCTGTCCGATGAGGCCTTCCAGGAGATCGTCGACGCTATCGAGGAGGCTCAGCCCGATCTGGAGATTGACGCCCATCGTGGCGAGCAGCCGCTCTATCCCGTGATCTTCTCGATCGAGTAGGCAACTGCCCATGTCCGAGCTGTGCTCCGTGCCGCGCGTCTCGGAGCGCTTTGCCCAGAGCAATGCGCTCGACGAGGATATCGCGCGACTCAAATATGTTTCGGGTAAACGTGAGGAGGCCCTTCGCCGTCTGGGAATTCGGACGGTGGGGGACCTCCTTCTCCATATCCCTCATCGATACCTCGACTTTACCCGTTCGTGGTCCATCGAGATGGCGCCCATCGGTACCGTGTGCACCATCATCGCCACGGTCGACCGCATCGTCCAAAAGCAGCCGCGTCCGCGCATGCAGGTGACCGAGGTATCGCTGGTGGACGAGACGGGCGTGTTGCAGGTCGCCTTTTTCCGCCAGCCCTGGATTGCCCAGCAGCTTAAGCAGGGCGACCGCCTGGCCGTGATGGGCAAGGTCGAGTTTGCCTACGGCTTTAAGCAGATGGCCTCGCCCCACTTTGAAAAGCTCGAGGACGGGCGCGCCGCAGGCACCATTCTGCCGGTCCATTACGTGAGCGATGGCGTGAGCCAGGCGTGGATGCGCCGCATCGTAAGCGGCGCGCTCGAGGTCGTCGGCAATCCGTTCGATCCGATTCCCGCGCCGCTGCGCGCAAAGCGGAAGCTCATGAGCAATGCCCGCGCGTTGCGTTCGATCCACTTTCCCTCGAGCATGGCTGAGCGCGACATCGCACGCCGGCGTCTTGCCTACGAGGAGTGCCTCTACCTGCAGCTGGCGCTGCGTCTGCGCAACGACGGCGGCCTGGTCGATGTGGTGCCCTATGCCCACACTGCGGGCGAGCATCTGGGCGCGCTTAAACAGGCCCTTCCGTTTTCGCTGAGCGACGAGCAGGAGGCCGCATTCCAAGACATCCTGCATGACATGTGCGATGGCGGGCGCGTGATGAACCGTCTGCTGCTGGGCGATGTCGGTACCGGTAAGACCGCCGTTGCCGCCTGCGCGCTGGCTGTGGC
>OGQQ01000364.1_pt1 | contig 47134 bp, 36 predicted proteins | sample 1553281 | NCBI WGS metagenome assembly OGQQ01 (sample SAMEA2579937, study PRJEB22360) | human gut metagenome | biome: human gut; feature: human-associated habitat; material: faeces | place: Denmark | collected 2008/2010 | reverse complement strand
CCTGCCGGTGACGGGAAAGGTGGACTATGCCACCTGGTATAAGATATCCGGCATCTACGTGGGAGTATCGCGGATAGCGGAGCTGGTATAAAAGGGATTTGGCAGAGCAGATAGAACATTTGCCGGAACCGATAAGAGTTTTGCCGGGACCAAAAAGATATTTGCCAGGTAAGAGCACGAAAAGCCGGAGCAGAAAGACAGGTTCTGCTCCGGCGAAATTTATTCTGCGAGAGAATAAAGCATAAGAAAATTTTCACGTTCAGATTCATCCATACGGACGAAATCGGTGAAATCTACATCCACAAAATACATCGGCTGTCCGCAACAGACGGCATGTGCTTTATTGTTGGTGTAGTGGTATCTTTTGCATTTTATGCAATAAAAGACATGCATCATAATCCGCCCCTCCTTATATGGTAAGTAAAATAGTACCATAAAACAGGGTATGAGTGGGAGAAAATTGCAATATTGAGTATGGAAAAAAGAAAAATGAGACAGCGCAGAAAGAAAAACAGAAAAATAAGAGGTTGTCTGGGAGGAACGATAATCCTTCTTTTAACGGTATGTCTGCTCTTCGGAGCTGTAAGGCTCGCCCCTTCTGTGTTTGAAAAGTACTTTCCGGTACAGGAGGTCAGTTCCCTTATACCTCCCCGCGGTGAAGAGAAAGAATCGGCAGAAATGAGTGGGACAGAAGGGGGATTTTATTTTGGGAAGCTGTCTTCTGAGGAGCAGGGAATTTACGGAGCACTTCTGCGGGGCGTACAGGAAGAAGCGGAAGCAGTGGATATCCCTGCTGTGGATGGAGACAGAGCAGCGCAGATATACGAGTATCTGCTGTATGACAAACCGGAATTGTTCTGGTGTGACGGCACATCCCGCATGACGTTCTATGAAGACCACATCGAGTTTCGTCCGGGTTACAGCTGTACTGGAGAAGTAAAGCAGGAGAAAGAAAGCCAGATAGAAGAGGCGGCGCAGTTATGCCTCCGGGAAGCAGGAGCCAGGCAGACAGACTATGAGAAGGTCCGATATATCTTTGAATATCTGGTGGAAACCGTAGATTACCAGGCGGATGCCCCGGACAATCAGAATATCTACAGTGCCCTGGTGAATCAAAGGTCTGTCTGCGCGGGATATTCCAGGGCGGCACAATATCTGCTGGAGCGTCTGGGGATGGAATGTATCTATGTTATCGGCGCCATAGAAGACCAGGGCTCGCATGCCTGGAATATTGTCAATTGCGGTGGTCTTTACTACCACGTGGATGTGACGTTCGGGGACCCTGTATTTCTGGCGGAGGAGGGAGAAACCGCCCTGCCGCAAAATGCAGTCAACTATGATTATCTGTGCTGTACGGATGCGGAAATCACAGGAACCCACCGGATGGCGGAGGGGATGGGATATCCGGCATGCACTTCCGATGATTTGAACTATTACCGGCTCGGCGGGATGTATTATGAAACTTTTGACTCGGAAGAGATTCTGAAGAAGATGAACGAGAGTTTCTATGCCGGGGATGAAGCTTTTACCTGCAAATTTTCCGATGAAGGGCTCTATCAGGAGGCGTATGATACGGTGATAAACGAACTTTTACCCCTTGCGGCACAAAATTTCGGGGATTATTACGGGATGGACAGTGTGAAATACAGTTACGTGGCAGAAGAAAAACTTCGTAAGATTACCGTTTTCTGGGATTACGGACAGCAGTAAGACGGAAAAAACGCTCGGGCAGTTCTGATAAAAATTGCTGCCGGGAAGGAAAAACAAGTGTACAAATGATGAAAATTGTTGTACAGAAGGGAAAATTGCTGCCATAAATGATGCAAATTGCGGTATTGAAATCTGGAGTTAAATATAGTATAATCTTTACAATTTGAGAAAGTGGGCGCTCTGGATGAAAAGACTCCAAGAGTGCCTTTCCTATGTATATGTATAGGAAGCTTTGTTCTTGTATGGGAAATTTTTTGTTCTCTATATAAGAAAAACTCTAAATCTACGAAGGGATAAGGTGAACAGATGAAGGCATTTCTGATACTGGAAGACGGGACTGTGTTTACTGGGACAAGCATTGGTTCCACAAGAGATATGATTAGCGAAATCGTGTTTAATACCTCCATGACAGGCTATTTAGAGGTATTGACCGACCCTTCTTATGCGGGGCAGGCAGTGGTGATGACCTATCCGTTAATCGGCAATTACGGCATCACACCGGACATGGAGTCCAAAAAGGCATGGCCGGACGGCTATATTGTGAGGGAGTTATCCCGCATGCCGAGTAATTTCCGGTGTGAGGGGACAATCCAGGAATTTCTTGAGGCTCAGGACATTCCGGGAATCGCAGGGATTGACACCCGCGCGCTGACGAAGATTCTCAGGGAAAAGGGAACCATGAACGGGATGATTACCACAGATGAAAATTATAATCTGGAGGAAATTCTGCCGAAGCTGAAGGCGTATAAAGTGGGGGACGTGGTTTCAAAAGTGACCTGCAGCGAAAAATATGTCCTGGAAGGTAACGGAAAAAAAGTCGCTCTTCTGGATTTGGGGGCGAAAAATAATATTGCCAAATCTCTCAATCAGCGCGGCTGTGAAGTGACCGTCTATCCGGCGCAGACGACCGCGGAAGAAATCCTTTCTTCACATCCTGACGGAATCATGTTATCAAACGGTCCCGGAGACCCGGCAGACTGTATTTCCATCATTCAAGAAATCAAGAAGTTATATGACAGCAGTGTACCTATCTTTGCAATTTGTCTGGGGCACCAGCTCATGGCGCTTGCCACGGGAGCAACGACCCACAAGCTGAAATACGGACACCGCGGCGGCAACCATCCGGTGAAGGATTTAAAGACGAACCGCGTGTATATCTCCTCACAGAATCACGGGTATGTGGTGGACACAGAGAGTGTGGATACGAATATAGCAGTTCCGGCATTTGTGAATGTAAATGACGGCACAAACGAGGGGCTTTCCTATGTGGGGAAAAACATTTTTACCGTACAGTTCCACCCGGAGGCTTGTCCGGGACCACAGGATTCGGGGTACTTGTTTGACAGATTTATTGAGATGATGGGAGGGACGAAATAATGCCTAGAGATATGAGTATTCGGAAAGTATTGGTGATTGGCTCCGGACCGATTGTCATCGGACAGGCGGCGGAGTTCGATTACGCGGGCACACAGGCATGCCGTTCCCTGAAGGAAGAAGGGATTGAAGTTGTCCTCTTAAACTCCAACCCGGCGACCATCATGACGGATAAGGATATTGCGGACAAAGTCTACATCGAGCCTTTGACGGTGGAAGTGGTAGAACAGCTCATTTTAAAGGAAAAGCCGGACAGTGTGCTGCCGACCTTAGGTGGGCAGGCGGGCTTAAACCTCGCCATGGAATTGGAGGAAGCCGGATTTTTGAAGGCGAACAATGTGCGCCTCATCGGTACCACATCCGAGACCATCAAAAAAGCGGAGGACCGTCTGGAATTTAAGGCGACCATGGAGAAAATCGGGGAGCCGGTGGCTGCCTCCCTCGTGGTGGAAAATGTGGAAGACGGACTTGCGTTTGCCAATAAAATCGGCTATCCGGTGGTGCTGCGTCCGGCGTATACTCTGGGCGGAAGCGGCGGCGGAATCGCCAAGAACAGCGAACAGCTTGTGGAAATCCTGGAGAACGGGCTCAGGCTATCCCGTGTGGGACAGGTGCTTGTGGAGCGCTGTATCGCAGGATGGAAGGAAATCGAGTATGAGGTGATGCGGGACGGGAACGGCAACTGTATCACCGTATGTAATATGGAAAATATCGACCCCGTGGGTGTACACACAGGGGACAGTATCGTGGTGGCGCCTTCCCAGACACTGGGGGATAAGGAGTACCAGATGCTGCGTACCTCCGCCCTCAATATCATCAGCGAGCTGAATATCACCGGCGGGTGTAACGTGCAGTACGCTCTGCACCCGGAGACTTTTGAGTACTGCGTTATCGAGGTCAACCCCCGCGTGAGCCGTTCGTCCGCCCTTGCTTCTAAGGCGACCGGATATCCAATTGCGAAAGTGGCGGCAAAGATTGCCCTCGGCTATACGCTGGATGAGATTAAAAATGCCATTACGCAGAAGACCTACGCAAGCTTTGAGCCTATGCTGGATTACTGCGTAGTAAAACTGCCGAGACTTCCCTTCGATAAATTTATCAGCGCCAAGAGAACGCTGACCACACAGATGAAGGCGACCGGCGAGGTTATGAGTATCTGCGACAATTTTGAAGGGGCGCTGATGAAAGCAATCCGCTCTCTGGAACAGCATGTAGACAGCCTCATGTCCTATGATTTTTCTCATCTTACCGAGGAAGAGCTGACAGAGCAGCTTGAGATTGTGGACGATATGCGTATGTGGCGTATCGCCGAGGCAGTGCGCCGGGGAATCAGCTATGAGACCATCCATGAAATCACCATGATTGACGAATGGTTTATCGATAAATTCGCGCGCATTGTGGAGATGGAGAATGCTCTGAAGACGAAGGAACTGACAGCCGAGCTTTTAAAAGAAGCAAAACGGATGGAATTTCCGGATAATGTCATCGCCCGTCTCACCGGAAAGGACGAGAGAGAAATCCATGACATGCGCCACGAGAACGGAATCGTTGCGGCATATAAGATGGTAGATACCTGTGCCGCGGAATTTGCCGCAGAGACTCCGTATTATTATTCTGTTTACGGCAGTGAGAGCGAAGTCGAAGAGACACGCGACCGCAAGAAGGTTCTGGTTTTGGGCTCCGGTCCTATCCGTATCGGACAGGGAATCGAGTTTGATTTCTGCTCCGTGCACTGTACCTGGGCGTTTTCCAAAGAAGGGTATGAGACGATTATCGTCAATAATAACCCGGAGACCGTGAGTACAGACTTTGATATCGCGGATAAATTGTACTTTGAACCACTGACGCCGGAGGATGTGGAGAGCATCGTGGACATCGAGAAGCCGGACGGCGCGGTGGTGCAGTTTGGCGGACAGACTGCGATTAAGCTGACAGAAGCGCTGATGAAGATGGGTGTGCCGATTCTGGGTACCTCCGCGGAAAATGTGGACAAGGCAGAGGACAGAGAGCTCTTTGATGAAATCCTGGAAGAGTGTGAGATTCCGCGCCCCACCGGGGGGACGGTATTTACTGCCGAGGAAGCAAAAGAAGTGGCAAACCGTCTGGGCTATCCGGTGTTGGTAAGACCTTCCTACGTGCTGGGCGGTCAGGGCATGCAGATTGCCATTAACGACCACGATATTGACGAGTTTATCGGAATTATCAACCGGATTGCGCAGGACCACCCTATCCTTGTAGATAAATATTTGCAGGGCAAGGAGATTGAAGTGGATGCGGTGTGCGATGGTGAAGATATCCTCATTCCAGGTATCATGGAGCACATCGAGCGCGCGGGAATCCACTCTGGGGACAGTATCTCTGTCTATCCGGCGCAGAGTCTTACAAAAAAGGCGAAAGAGAAGATTGCCGAGTATACAAGGCGTCTGGCGAAATCCCTCCATGTGGTGGGACTCATCAACATCCAGTTTATCGTGTGCGGCGAGGAAGACGTCTATGTCATTGAGGTCAATCCACGCTCCAGCCGTACGGTGCCTTATATCAGCAAAGTGACGGGGATTCCCATTGTGCCGCTGGCGTCCAAAGTCATCATCGGCAACAAGATTAAAGAACTGGGATATACACCGGGACTGCAGCCGGAGGCAGATTATGTGGCGGTGAAAATGCCGGTCTTCTCCTTTGAGAAGATTCGCGGTGCGGACATCAGTCTGGGACCGGAGATGAAGTCCACCGGAGAGTGCCTGGGAATTGCCAGGACTTTCGATGAAGCGCTTTACAAGGCGTTTTTGGGCGCAGGCATCAAACTGCCGAAGTTTAAAAACATGATTATGACGGTCCGCGATGAGGAGCAGCAGGAGGCAGTGGAGATTGGACGGCGCTTTGCCGCTATCGGCTATCATATTTTCGCCACCAGCGGAACCGCCCGCGCCCTCAATGAGGCAGGGGTGAAGGCGACGGCGGTGCGCAAGATAGAACAGGAATCTCCAAACCTTTTGGATTTGATTTTGGGACATAAGATAGACCTTGTCATCGACATCCCGGCACAGGGGGCAGAACACGCGAAGGATGGATTCGTCATCCGAAGGAATGCCATCGAGACAGGCGTCAATGTGCTGACTGCCATTGATACGGCGAACGCGCTCATCACCAGCCTGGAAAATACCGATATCAAAAAACTGACACTGATAGATATTGCAACGGTGCAGTAGCCAGATACCATAGTATAAATAGGATTTAAGAAGACTATCACGCGATTTGCGGATGGTCTTCTTTTTTCTGGTAAAAATGCCAATGCAGTTGTCGCAAAATTTGCGACAACTGCATCTGATGGGAAAGCTTATATGGTGGAGCACTATAATCTCGATGTCATCATATCTGTCGGCTACCGGGTAAAGTCCAAACGCGGCGTAGAGGTGGCTTTTCTATATCCATAAGGGTGTGTCTCCGCGAAACGATAGGATTGCTATTCGTCAACGCTGACAGAATGTGCAATCCATGCCCCTTCTGCCATCTCATTTTGAAGAAGGGAAACTTTGCTTTCTGCGATTTCAAAACTATCATTTCCAAAGAAAACATTCAGAGGCGGCTGCTCCATTTGCGTGATTTCAATGATTCTTTGTGCTACTTTTTCGGGAGAGCTGCACTGGTTTCCGTTTTTATTGCGGATAATAGTGCGAGCTTGCTCACGCAGCCTACTATAATCTTCAATTTGAGTTTTTGCAATTTTTAAGGTTTCGGGCTTATGGAAACCGGTACGCATATCACCAGGTTTAGCAGTGATAACTTTGACATTATAGGATGCCAGTTCGCCCCGAAGCGCTTCACTGATTCCTTCTACAGCAAATTTGGTGGCGCTGTAAATACCGCTCCATGTTCCGGCGCGAAGTCCGACAATGGAAGAAATATTGATAATGTACCCATTTCGCTTTTCTCTCAGGACTCCCGCGAAGTTTCGTATGATATTAAGTACAGAAAATACATTGGCATCAAAATTATTTCTCGCTTCTGTGTCGGAGACTTCCTCAAGCATACCTCTCTGGGCATATCCTGCATTGTTCACAATGACGTCTACAGTACCAAACTTTTCCAAGATTTTTTCCTTGCCGGCTTGTACACTTTTTTCATCGGTAAGCTGCATTTCCAGGGGCAGGAAATGTTCTGTCTCGACACCGATAACGTCGGTTAAATTATTAAGGACTCTCGTGGTGGCTGCCACTTGATAGCCTTCAGCCAGAAGGCGTCTTACAAGACAAAGCCCCAGCCCTTGGGAAGTCCCTGTGATAAGCCATACTTTGTTATTCATAAATTCATCCCTCCATAATTCGTTTCATTCACCGCAAAACAGGGCGTCAATACCTGCGGATATATGTTTGCTTCTGTAAAATCCAGAGAACAGATTGTTATAGGCAGCTCTCACCTCAACATATATCTCGCAAATGCCATTTCCAGTTCCGCCCGGCAGGAGCGGCTCACAGGAAGTTCCTCCCCGGCCACCACTGCCGTGCTGCCTGTGATTTTCTGCACAAAGTTCAGGTTCACGAGATACCGGTTGTGGATGCGGACAAAAGAAGTATTTAAGCGCCTGGGCAGGTCATTGAGTCTGTCGTAGAAGTGGTAGTCGCCCTGCGTAGTGACAGCGCGGACTTGGCGCCTGTCGCTGGAAAAGTATTTGATGGAGGAGAGGGGCAGTGAGATACGAAGGTCCTTCTTTTCCACAAGAAAATACTTTTCCGCTGTGATATCCAGCTCTTTTAAGGCAGTGTGGAGTACTTCTGTAATCTTTTCCGACTCATAGGGCTTCAAAATATAATTCAGGGCACGCACCTCATATCCCTGAAAGACAAAATCGCGGTAGGAAGTGACAAAGATAATCTGCGCCCGGCTGCCGAGGTCCCGAAGCGCCTTTGCCGTCTCAATCCCGTTTAACTCCTTCATCTCAATATCCAGAAAAACAATCTGAGATTCAGTCTGTTTTCCTTTAGCTGTACAGTCTTTGAGGTGAAGCAAAAGTGTTTCGCCGCTTTCAAATTCTGTAATGTGGTAGGTGAATCCGCACAAATCCAGTTCTGTTGTTATGATTTTTCTCAAATTCTTGCGAAGTGTTTTTTCGTCATCACAAATTATAATTTCAAGTGACATATCAGCAAGCCTCTCTGTGAATTGTAAGTTGCTGTTCACAGGTACCTGCGAACAGTAACAATTGTAACAATGCCATATTATTATATCACAGAATTCTGGAAAAGGAATCCGCGTATATGGTAGAATAAAAATGTTAACCTGGTAAACGAAGCGGGAATATCAGTCACGGTATGAGAAAATCAAAAAAGGAGAGATTCATAATGAAGAAAGTAAAGATTACAGTTTTGAAGACAACGTTGGACAAAGAGCTGGCAGCAGAATACGGCGCGGAAGGACTTGGAGCCTGTCCGATGTTAAAGGCAGGGCAGGTGTTTTATGCGGACTATGCAAAACCGGACGGACTGTGTGACGAGGCATGGAAAGCAATCTACCAGTATGTCTTCGCGCTGGCTCACGGAGCAGGTAAGGAAACATTTTATTACGGGGATTGGATAAAGAAACCGGGTGTTGCAATCTGCAGCTGCAATGACGGACTGCGCCCGGTTATTTTCAAGCTGGAAGCGACGGAGGAGGAGTCGCAGATAGATTATGTCCCTGTGAGATAAGGCAGGAGGTTTAAAATGGCATATTTTACATATAACGGGAAGAAGTGTTATTATACAGAATCCGGGAAAGAGACCGAGAAATGAAAGAGAACCGATACGACGAGACAATATTTTTTGAAAAATACAGTGAGATGGAGCGCTCCAAGAAGGGATTGGAAGGCGCGGGAGAATGGAAGGAGCTTGAAAAAATGCTGCCCGCATTCGAAGACCGGGATGTACTTGATTTGGGATGTGGATACGGATGGCACTGTGCTTATGCGGCTGAAAAGGGTGCCAGAAGTGTGCTGGGAACAGATATTTCAGCAAGGATGCTGGAAGTGGCTGAGCAGAAGAACAGCCATAAGAGAGTCCGTTATGTACAGTGTGCGATGGAGGATTTAAAATTAGAAAAGACATCTTTTGATATTATTTTGAGCTCCCTTGCCTTTCATTATGTGAAGGACTTCTCTGCGCTGGTATCTCATATCAGGGAATGGATAAAACCGGGCGGTATTTTTGTCTTTTCCGTGGAACATCCGGTGTTTACAGCAAGGGGAGACCAGGATTGGCACTACGATGCACAGGGCAATATCCAGCATTTTCCGGTAGATAATTATTATTATGAAGGGAAACGAGAGGCAGTGTTTCTGGGAGAGAAGGTAATTAAATACCATCGAACCTTGACGACTTATATGGATGTGCTTTTAGATAACGGATTTGAGATTTTGAAAGTGACAGAGCCCATGCCGCCGGATGAGATGATGGAGATTCCGGGAATGAAGGATGAGATGCGCCGTCCTATGATGCTGCTTATAAAAGCGAAGAGAAAAGAAACAGGGATATAGCAACAGGCAAGAGAAGGGAAACAATAAATAAAGACAGGCGAAAAGGAGGCAGATAGAAGATGGGATTTCAGCTTTATGACTGGATGCAGGAATATATGGCAGCGGCAGAAAAAACATTTGCCGACCGGGTGTGGTTTCTGGGGCTGCAGGGCAGCTATGCCCGCGGGGAAGCGACGAAGGACAGTGATATCGATGTAGTCCTGATATTAGATAAGCTGTTGGAGGCGGACCTGCGGGTTTACAGAGACATGCTGGCTGCTCTGCCCTACAGGGAAAAGGTATGCGGATTTGTATCCGGCAGGGAGGAACTGGAGCACTGGGCAAAGCCGGATTTGTTTCAGTTTTGCTTTGACACCATGCCTTTAAAGGGCAGCCTGGAGGAGATTGCGGAAACCGTCACAAAGGAGGACATCCGTGAGGCAATACACACGGGCGCCTGCAATATTTATCACGGCGCCTGCCACAACCTGCTCCATGAACGGCAGAAAGAGATTACGGCGGAACTGTACAAGGCGGCGGTTTTCGTGCTGCAGGCGAAGGATTACCTTAAGAGCGGCAGATATGCCAGGAAGAGAGCAGAACTTTTTGCAAAGCTGTCCGGTGAGGACAGAGAGATTCTGTGTACCGCTATGGAAATGAAAGGCAAGCCAGCAAAAATGGAGGTGGATTTGGATACAATCACTTGGAGGCTGGCGGATTGGGCATCGCATATGATATGCGCGGCACCCGTCTTTTGACGGGTGTTCTTTTTGTGCAGTGCGCCTTGCAGCGTACATTTTTGGCGAGAAAAATGAATAATTAGAAAATTAAAAAGTCAAAAATGTGATTCTGATAAATGAAAAAACTATAAAATCACAATAAAAATGCAAGAAATGATTGACGATATGGCATTTTGACGATACAATAACAGTCAGTGATGTGAAATCAGCCGTATAAAACGGCGAGAAGAGAAGGACAGACAGCAGAAGAGAGGAAAGGGGCGAATTTCAGGATGAAAGCATACAAGGATATGGACAGGGAGGAACTTACGCAGGTGAAAAACGACCTGGAAGAACAGTTCCTTAAGATAAAGGAGAAGGGGCTTAAGATGGATATGTCCAGAGGAAAGCCGTCCTCTGAACAACTTGAACTTTCCATGGGGATGCTCGATGTGCTGGACAGCAAGAGCGTGCTTGTCAGCGAAAACGGAACGGACTGCAGAAATTACGGAGGGCTGGACGGTATCCCGGAGGCGAAAAAGCTGATGGCGGATATGATGGAGGTTCCCGCGGAGCAGGTCATTGTATTCGGTAATTCCAGCCTGAATATGATGTACGATACGGTGGCGCGTTCCGTGACCCACGGAGTGATGGGAAACACGCCCTGGTGCAAGCTTGAGAAGGTGAAATTCTTATGTCCGGTGCCGGGATATGACAGACACTTTGGTATCACCGAGCATTTTGGAATTGAGATGGTGAATATCCCACTGTCCGAGGACGGACCGGATATGGATATGGTGGAAGAACTCGTGAATACAGACGAGACCGTGAAAGGCATCTGGTGTGTTCCGCAGTATTCCAATCCCCAGGGAGTCACCTATTCGGATGAGACGGTGCGAAGGTTTGCTTCTTTGAAGCCCGCGGCGCCGGATTTCAGAATCTACTGGGACAATGCCTACGGCGTGCATCATCTGTACGAGGATGACCAGGACCATGTTCTGGAAATTTTAAAAGCATGCGAAGAAGCGGGGAATGCGGATATGGTATATAAGTTCGCCTCCACATCCAAGATTACATTTGCGGGCAGCGGTCTTGCCGCTCTTGCCGCTTCCGAGGGAAATATAAAAGACATCAAAAATACGATGAAGATGCAGACCATCGGTCATGATAAAATAAACCAGCTCCGTCATGTGAGATTCTTTAAGGACATGGATGGTATCAAGGAACACATGAAGAAACACGCGGATATCATCCGCCCGAAATTTGAGGCGGTGCTTGAGACGATGGACAGAGAGCTCTCCGGGCTGGGAATCGCCTCCTGGATTTCACCGAAGGGCGGATATTTTATCTCCTTTGAGTCTCTGGACGGCTGCGCCAAGGCAATCGTGGCAAAGGCAAAGGAGGCGGGGCTTGTCATGACAGGGGCGGGCGCCACCTACCCTTACGGCAAGGACCCCCATGACAGCAATATCCGTATTGCTCCCACTTATCCGACTCTGGAAGAGTTAAAAGAAGCGGCGGAGATTTTCGTACTCAGCGTAAAGCTTGTGAGTGCCAAGAAGCTGTTGGGAGAGTTATAACAGGCAAGCCAACATATAAAAATAGATAAACCAAAAGCAAAAACCCCGTGGAGGACGAAAATCCCCGCGGGGATTTTTGCGCGGTGCGTACGGCAGGTGGACAGCGAACATACTATGCTGTGAGCCGCATGCGGTTTACGTGCAAGCACGACACCTCTGCTGACAATTTGAAGTCGGCTGTGAATCGTAACACTGTACTGGAAAATAAACAAAAAATAGAGTGGGTTCTTATGGACTTTTGGCGATTTTAGGGCTATAATGACAGTACATGTGAAAATATTAACTTTACAATGTAAATTATAAGGAGGAACAACAAAATGGCAAGAAAAATGAAGACCATGGATGGTAATCAGGCTGCCGCTCACGTATCCTATGCGTACACAGAAGTTGCAGCAATCTATCCGATTACACCATCATCTGTTATGCCAGAGCACATCGACGAATGGGCGACTGAGGGCAGAGAAAATATCTTCGGACAGACTGTAGAGGTTACAGAGATGCAGTCCGAGGCGGGTGCGGCAGGTGCTGTACACGGTTCCCTGTCAGCAGGAGCGCTGACCACAACATTTACAGCTTCCCAGGGATTACTTCTGATGATCCCCAACTTATATAAAGTAGCAGGTGAGCAGCTTCCGGGCGTGTTCAATGTATCTGCACGTGCTCTTGCGAGCCACGCGCTGTCCATCTTCGGCGATCACTCCGATGTTTACGCCTGTCGTCAGACTGGTGCGGCTATGCTGTGTGAGTCCAGCGTACAGGAAGTTATGGACTTGACTCCGGTAGCACACTGCGCAGCTCTGGAAGGAAAGCTTCCATTCATCAACTTCTTCGACGGATTCCGTACATCTCATGAGATTCAGAAGATTGAGACATGGGATTACGAAGACCTGAAGGATATGGTAAATATGGATGCAATCGATGAATTCCGTGCACACGCGCTGAACCCGAACCATCCGTGCCAGAGAGGTTCCGCTCAGAACCCGGATATCTTCTTCCAGGCAAGAGAGGCATGTAACCCATACTATGATGCTATGCCGGCAATCGTTCAGAAATACATGGACAAGGTAAATGAGAAGATTGGAACAGACTACAAACTGTTCAACTACTATGGAGCAGCAGATGCAGAGCACGTAATCGTTGCTATGGGTTCTGTATGTGATACCATTGAAGAGACGATTGATTACCTGATGGCAGCAGGCGAGAAAGTCGGCGTTGTAAAGGTACGTCTGTACAGACCGTTCAGCGCAGAAGCTCTTATCGCTGCAATCCCGGATTCTGTTAAGAAGATTTCTGTACTTGACAGAACAAAAGAGCCAGGTTCTCTTGGAGAGCCTCTGTATCTGGATGTTGTTGCCGCACTCAAAGGCTCAAAATTCGATGCAGTTCCGGTTTACACAGGACGTTACGGACTGGGCTCCAAAGATACGACACCGGCTCAGATTGTCGCAGTATATCACAACGATGAGAAGGCAAAATTCACCATCGGTATCGTGGATGACGTGACAAATCTTTCCCTTACAGCGAACGAGCCTCTCGTTACGACTCCGGAGGGAACCATCAACTGTAAATTCTGGGGACTTGGCGCTGACGGTACTGTCGGAGCGAACAAGAACTCCATCAAGATTATCGGTGACAACACAGACATGTACGCACAGGCTTACTTTGACTATGACTCCAAGAAGTCCGGCGGTGTTACCATGTCTCACCTGCGTTTTGGTAAACTGCCGATTAAGTCCACATATCTGATTCATCAGGCGAACTTTGTGGCTTGTCACAATCCGTCTTACGTGGACAAGTACAACATGGTGCAGGAGCTGGTTGACGGCGGTACATTCCTTCTGAACTGCCCATGGGATATGGAAGGACTGGAGAAACACTTACCGGGACAGGTAAAAGCATATATCGCTAACCACGGCATCAAGTTCTACACCATCGACGGTATCAAGATTGGTAAAGAAATCGGACTTGGCGGACGTATCAATACCGTACTGCAGTCTGCGTTCTTCAAACTGGCAGCAATCATTCCGGAAGAGGAAGCAATCGACCTGATGAAGAAAGCAGCGAAAGCTACTTACGGAAGAAAAGGCGATAAGATTGTACAGATGAACTACGATGCAATCGACGCAGGTGCAAAGCAGGTTGTAGAAGTAGCAGTTCCGGACAGCTGGAAAGATGCGGCTGATGAAGGTCTGGCTACACCTCACGTAGATGAGAACGGAAGAAAAGATGTTGTTGATTTCGTTAAGAATATCCAGGCAAAAGTAAACTCCCAGGAAGGAAATACACTGCCTGTATCCGCATTCAACGACTACGTTGACGGTTCCACACCGTCCGGTTCCTCCGCATACGAGAAACGTGGTATCGCAGTAGATATCCCGGTTTGGAAACCGGAGAACTGTATCCAGTGTAACCGCTGTGCGTATGTTTGTCCGCACGCAGTTATCCGTCCGGTAGCTCTGACAGAGGAAGAGCTCGCTAAGGCTCCGGAAGGAATGGAGACCATCGACATGATTGGTATGCCGGGAATGAAATTCTCCATCACAGTATCCGCTTACGACTGTACGGGATGTGGTTCCTGTGCGAACGTATGCCCGGGCAAGAAGGGCGAGAAAGCTCTCGTTATGGAAAATATGGAAGCAAATGCAGGAAAGCAGGACTTCTTCGACTATGGACGCGAGATTCCGGTAAAACCGGAAGTTGTTACAAAGTTCAAAGAGACAACTGTAAAGGGAAGCCAGTTCAAACAGCCGCTGCTTGAGTTCTCAGGCGCATGTGCAGGATGTGGTGAGACACCTTACGCAAAACTTATCACACAGCTCTTTGGCGACAGAATGTACATTGCGAACGCGACAGGATGCTCCTCTATCTGGGGTAACTCCTCACCGTCCACACCGTACACTGTAACTCCGGAAGGAAAAGGACCGGCTTGGTGTAACTCCCTGTTCGAGGACAACGCTGAGTTTGGATATGGTATGCTGCTCGCGCAGAATACAATCAGAGCACGCCTGAAAGGGAAAGTAGAGGCTCTGGCTGAGACAGCAGAAGATGCAGATGTTAAAGCTGCTGCACAGGAATACCTGGATACTTACGGATGCGGCGCAACAAACGGAACAGCGACAGACAAACTGGTAGCTGCACTGGAAAAATGCGGATGTGACAGAGAAGAAAAGACAGAACTGCTGAAGAACAAAGATTTCCTTTCCAAGAAATCTCAGTGGGTATTCGGTGGTGACGGATGGGCTTACGATATCGGATTCGGCGGTGTTGACCACGTACTTGCAAGCGGCAAGGACATCAACATTATGGTATTTGATACCGAGGTTTACTCCAATACAGGCGGACAGTCCTCCAAGGCTACGAAGACAGGTGCGACAGCACAGTTCGCAGCAGGCGGAAAAGAAATCAAGAAGAAAGACCTTGCAAGCATTGCGATGAGCTACGGATACGTATACGTTGCGCAGATTGCTATGGGTGCTGACTTCAACCAGACAGTCAAAGCTATCACAGAGGCTGAGGCTTATCCGGGACCGTCACTGATTATCGCTTATGCTCCATGTATCAACCATGGTATCAAGAAGGGCATGAGCAAAGCTCAGACAGAGGAACAGCTCGCAGTAGAGTGCGGATACTGGAACAACTTCCGGTACAACCCGGCTGCAGAGGGCAACAAGTTCTTCCTCGACAGCAAAGAGCCGAAGATGGAAGAATACCAGGCATTCCTCGACGGAGAGGTTCGTTACAATGCTCTGAAGAGAGCAAATCCGGAGAAAGCGGAGAAACTCTTCGCTCAGAACGAGAAAGAAGCTATGGAAAGATATGCATATCTGAAGAAACTTATCACTCTCTACGGAGAAGAATAGAATCTTTGGAAATGTCTGCGAGGGGACTTGCTTTAGAAGCAGTCCCCTCCACTATAATAAAAAAATACCTGAGAGCCTAAAAAGAGGCGCTCAGGTATTTTTTTGGTGTGATTCCTTTATATTTTTTAAACGTTTTGATGAAATAGCTGATGTCGTTAAAACCGCAGCTAAGCGCCACTTCCGTGATGGATTCGTTGGAGGTGGCGAGACGGAAGCATGCCTGTTCTATGCGATACCAGTTGAGATAATCGATGGGGGTGCGGTGCGTCATCTCGTGGAAGAAACGGCAGAAATATTTCGAGTTCATGCCCGCCTCCTTTGCCAGAGTATCGAGAGTGAGACACTGGTCATAGGAAGTTTCGATGATGTCCAAGACCCTCTTTAAATGTTCGATGCGTTTCATATTGCGTTCCGGTGTATCCTTCACGGAGAGATAGAAATGATGCCCGAAGATATAGCCGAAAAACTGGTACAGGCTCCCGATGACTGTCAGCTCATAACCGTCCGCTTTGGAGCGCATCGCCTCAAACAGGGCTTTTATAATTTCGTTAAGTGCTTCATCACAGTCCGTGATATGCTGATAGATTTGGATGGAGCTGTTCTCTATCTTTTTTAAAAATCTTTCTCCGGTATGGTTGGAGGACAACAGGGAAGAAAGCTGGAAAACAATACACTCATACACACAGTGGTCCGGGATGCCGCCGTGCAGGGTCCCGCCTTTTATGAAAATGATATCGCCTGCTTTTGCTGTAAACTCTGTCTCATCCAGTGTGATGAGAAATTCTCCTTTGATAATGCGGATGAGCTCATATTCGATATGCCAGTGATAGGACATCTGGTAGCGGGGATGGCTTGCGGTGACGTGATAAAATTCAATGGGAAAGTCGAAAGTCCCGTGGGTCTTCTCCTCCTGATAACTGATGTATTTCATCGCATATCTCCCTTCTTTTCAAATAAATGACTGCCAAAAAAGTGAATATAATCATATTTTTTTCTATTATATCACAAGAAATGCATGGGTGACAGTCTTATAATGAAAGAAAATAAAACAATTTCACAGTTGAAGGAGGAGCATTATGGCAGAGAGCAGATTGATTGGAAGTTACCCTGTAATCGGAATCAGACCAACGATAGACGGAAGACGCGGCGCATTGGATGTGAGAGGTTCCCTGGAGGAACAGACCATGAATATGGCAAAATCCGCGGCAAAACTTTTCGAGGAGAATTTAAGATATTCTAATGGGGAACCGGTGAAAGTAGTAATCGCGGATTCTACCATCGGACGTGTGGGGGAGAGTGCAGCCTGCGCTGATAAATTTAAAAAAGAAGGTGTAGATATTACTCTGACTGTGACACCCTGCTGGTGTTACGGTTCTGAGACAATGGATATGGACCCGCAGACCATCAAGGCAGTGTGGGGATTCAATGGCACAGAAAGACCGGGAGCAGTCTATCTGGCTTCCGTACTGGCAACTCATGCCCAGAAAGGGCTGCCGGCGTTTGGTATCTACGGGCATGACGTACAGGATGCGGATGCCACAGATATTCCGGAGGACGTAGTAGAAAAATTACTGCGGTTTGGACGGGCTGCGGTTGCGGCGGCTTCCATGCGGGGAAAATCATATCTGCAGATTGGTTCTATCTGTATGGGAATCGGCGGCTCCATCATCGACTCTGATTTCATGGAGTCTTATCTCGGCATGAGGGTAGAATCCGTAGATGAGGTGGAAATCATCCGCCGCATGACAGAGGGAATCTATGATGAGGAGGAGTATCAGAAAGCTCTGAAATGGGCGAAAGAGACCTGCAAGATTGGGTTTGACAAAAATCCGGAAGAATTGCAGGCGTCCCCGGAGAAAAAAGAGGAGCAGTTCGAGTTTGTCGTAAAAATGGCAGTCATCATCAAAGATTTGATGAACGGTAATTCTAAACTTCCGGAGAAATTCTCAGAGGAGGCTATCGGACATAACGCCATCGCCGCGGGATTCCAGGGTCAGAGACAGTGGACAGACTTTTATCCCAACGGAGATTTCGCGGAAGCGGTGCTCAATACATCCTTTGACTGGAACGGCGCGCGCGAGCCGTATATTCTGGCGACAGAGAATGATGTATTGAACGGCTTGGGAATGTTGTTTATGAAGCTTCTGACGAACCGTGCTCAAATCTTTGCGGATGTGCGCACCTATTGGAGCCCGGAGGCGGTAAAGAAGGCTGCGGGATATGATATTGAAGGTGTGGCAAAGGAAGCGGGCGGTTTCATCCATCTTATCAATTCCGGCGCTGCCTGCCTGGATGCCTGCGGTGAGGCGAAGGACGAAAATGGAAATGGCGTGATGAAAGAATGGTGGAATGTGACAGAGGCAGACCAGAAGGCAATCATGGAGGCAACCACCTGGAATCCGGCGGACAACGGATATTTCCGGGGCGGCGGATACTCCAGCCGTTTCGCGACCCGCGCGGAGATGCCGGTGACCATGATTCGTCTGAACCTTGTAAAAGGTCTCGGACCTATGCTGCAGATTGCGGAAGGATGGACAGTCCATCTGCCGGAGGAAGTATCCGATAAGCTGTGGAAGCGCACAGATTACACCTGGCCGTGTACATGGTTCGCGCCGAGATGCAATGGAAAAGAAGGCGCTTTTAAATCGGCATACGATGTGATGAACAATTGGGGAGCAAATCACGGAGCCATTTCTTATGGACACATTGGGGCAGATTTGATTACCATGTGCTCCATGCTACGTATTCCGGTGGCGATGCACAACGTACCGGAAGAAAAAATATTCCGTCCGTCCGCATGGAATGCTTTCGGAATGGACAAAGAAGGACAGGACTACAGAGCATGTGCTGTTTACGGACCGCTTTATAAATAAGAGAGGGACAACATGGAAAAGAAAGTTTTGGCATTTGATTTTGGCGCTTCCGGCGGAAGGGCGATGTGCGGAACCTTTGACGGCGAGAAGATTTCCATCGAAGAGCTGCACAGGTTTTCCAATGACCCGGTGACCGTAAATGGTACGATGTACTGGGATGTGCTGCGCCTGCTTTTTGAAATCAAACAGGGGCTTATAAAGGCTAAGAAATGCGGAAAAATAGAGAGCATCGGAATCGATACCTGGGGTGTCGATTTCGGTCTCCTCGATGAGAAGGGCAGGCTCCTTGAGAATCCCGTGCATTACCGGGATAGCAGGACGAAAGGAATGTGCGAAGAATCCTTCCGCCATATAGACAAGGAGAAGTTTTACCAAATTACAGGGAATCAGTTCATGGAAATCAATACGGCGTTTCAGCTTCTGTACCTTGCGCGGGAGCGCAAAGAGCTGCTTGAACGTGCAGATACACTGCTTTTGATGCCGGATTTATTTAACTATTTTCTGACAGGAGAGAAGAAAGCAGAGTATTCTATTGCTTCTACCACCCAGCTTTTGGATGCAAAAGAGAAGGCGTGGTCCAAAGAGGTGATGGAGGCACTTGGCATCCCTGCTCCTCTTTTCCCGGAAATCATTCCTACGGGGACAAAAGTGGGCAGCCTTACCGACGAAATCTGTGAGGAACTCTCACTGGAAAAGATGGATGTGATGGCTGTGGCGGGGCATGACACCCAGTGCGCTCTGGTGGCAGTGCCGGCAGCGGAGGAAGATTTTATTTTCTTGAGCTGCGGGACATGGTCCCTTTTCGGCACGGAGCTTAAAGAGCCTATTATCAATGAGAAGTCTGCGCATTACAATATTACCAATGAGGGCGGATGTGAGGGGAACATTTCGTTCCTGAAAAATATCATCGGTCTTTGGTGTATCCAGGAGAGCCGCAGACAGTGGATACGGGAAGGGATGGAATACAGCTTCGGAGAGCTGGAACAGATGGCGGGGGAGGCGAAACCCCTCCAATGCTTTATCGACCCGGATGCCCCGGAATTTACCCCGGCGGGAAATATCCCGGAGAGGATTCGCCGGTTTTGTGAACGCACAGGGCAGCATGTGCCGCAGACAATCGGAGAGGTGGTGCGCTGCATCGATGAGAGTCTTGCCATGAAATACCGCCATGCCATGGAGGAAATCATAGCATGTACGGGATGTGATTACCAGACAGTTTACATGGTGGGCGGCGGTACCCAGAGCGCGCTTTTATGCCAGTGTACAGCAAACGCCTGCGGCTGCGCGGTGAGCGCGGGACCTGTGGAGGCGACTGTATTTGGCAATATTGCGCTGCAGCTGATGGCTTCCGGTGATATCACATCTTTGAGCGAGGCGAGACGTATCATCCGCCAGTCCGATGACATCCGTCGGTATGAGCCAAAGGACAGAGAAGAGTGGGACAGGGCATATGAGCGCTTCCTGAAGATTCTGGCATAGAAACATAGAGACGCGGCCTTAAGGTTTGTCCTGAGACTGCGACAAAGAGAACTTCTGTATAGAGGGATGAGAGTACCGGTTCAGCCTTCCGGCTGGACCGGTGCGTATAAGGACCCTTTATTCGGAAGTTTCCTTTTCTTTTTCCTGTCCTTATGGCATAATGGAAAAATAATACAAATTACAGAAGAGAGGCGAAAGTGTGTATAAAGTCTTACTGGCAGACGATGAAGTGCTGATACGCGAGGCAATCAAGGAGAATATGGATTGGGAGGAAGCGGGTTTTTCCCTGTGCGCTGTGTGCGGGGACGGGCGGCAGACGATGGAGGCAATTGAGAGAGAAGAACCGGATTTGGTGCTCACAGATATCTGTATGCCCTATGCGGACGGGCTGGATGTGGCGAGATACGTACAGGAAAACTGTCCGAAATGTAAGGTGGCGGTCATCAGCGGATACGACAATTTTGAATACGCGAAAAAGGCTATCCAATTCGGAGTGGAAGCATATATTTTAAAACCCGTGACAGCAAAAGAGCTGACAGAGGAATTGAAAAAGCTCCATCAGAAGATTCAAAAGGAACGGGAAGAAGAAAAGCAGCAAGAGCGGATAAAAGAGGCGTTCGAGCAGAACAAAGGGTATTTCAGGGAGCGTTTCTTAAGCAGGCTGATACGGGGAAATAAAGGCAAAGAGGACGTCAGGGGAAGGATGGAGCTGTATGACATCCATCTGGAAGGAGAGTGCTACAGTGTCGTGCAGGCACGCTATATCCACCAGGAAGACCCGGCGGATATTCTGTTGTTCGCACTGTTCAATGTGGTGGAAGAGTTGGTGAGGGAGGAACCATGCTGTGTGGCATTTCAGGATGCGGGAAATATCACGACACTGATATTCTGCGGGGAGAGCCCCTATCAGGTAGAGTCTGAGGTGCAGAGGATTACGGAGGTTATCCTGAAAAATTTCCAGAGATTTTTCCATGAGCCGGTTATGGTAGCTGCGGGAAAGTGCGTCTGGGATTTGGAGCATCTGGGGCAGTCCTATGAGAATGCCAGACGCGCCTTTGACTATGAATTTCTCTTTGATGGCAATGAGCTGGTCTTTGGGAAAGAATTTATCAGCAAGGAGGTTTCGCCGCTTGTGGATGCCGGGGAGTGGGCGAAGAAGCTCATCTCCATGGTCAAACGAAATGACGAGGAGGGACTGCGCAGGGAGATTGGCAAGATGTTCCGGGAGATGCGCAGGCTCTATATCACAAAAGCGCGCACAGGGATGTACGTACAGAATCTCATGACCCGCATGGGAATGTTGGCGGATGAGTCCGGCGTGGAGGAAAAGACGGTGCTGGAATGGGAGAAACCGCTCTTTGAGGAAATCGTCAACCAGGGGCGGGCGGACCGGATGGAAGAACTGCTCTTCGCGCTGTGCAGTAAGATTTCCGGCAGTCTTTTCAGAGAGAGGGAAGATTTGAGCAAGAGTATAGCTGAACGCGCGGAAGAATATATAAGAGAGAATTACCAGGATTCTTCTCTGTCTCTAAATTCTGTCAGCAAAGCGCTCTCCATCAGTACCAGTTATTTCAGTGCTCTGTTTAAAGCGCAGACGGGGGAGACCTTCATCGAGGCACTGACGAGAGTACGGATGGAGAAGGCAAAGGAACTGCTTACGCATACGGATATGAAGTCCTATGAAATTGCAGAGAAGGTAGGCTACAGTGATGCCCACTATTTCGGCAGCATCTTTAAGAAAAACGAAGGCATAACTCCAAAAGAATATGCAAAAAGGAATAAAGTATGAAAAAAATCATCCGCCGGATACGGGAGTGTATCCGCAGACAGAAGATACATACAGCGATGATGGGCGCGTTTGCGGTGGTTATCCTGACTTCGTCCATCGCCTTTCTGGCGCTGGCATTGGGATTTACGGAGCGCAGCGTAGTGGACAATTCCGAAGAATATACAAGACAGCTCATCCTCAAAGTCAACGATGACATTGATTCTTATGTCAATTATATGAAAGATATCTCTTCCATGGTGTACGGCAGCAGGGATATACAGAAATATCTGTTTCAGGATTCCCTGCCTGATGAGGTGCAGGAAGAAAATTATGTGCGGACGATTGAACAGTTCCGTACCATCATGAATACGAGAAAAGATATCTGCAATATCGCGGTCATCGGGGAGAATGAAAAGTCTATCATCAACAGGGGGACATCGGTGCTCAATCCCTATATTTCCCTGTCTGAACAGGAGTGGTATAAAGCGGTCAAAAGTGAGAGTGAAGAAATCCATATTACATCTTCTCATGTACAGAATATGATTTATAACAATTACGACTGGGTTATCACATTGAGCCGTGGGATTGTCAATCAGGACACAGGAAAGGTTGAGGGTGTTTTTCTCATCGACATGAATTATGCCACCATTGACAGCCTGTGCAGTTCTGTGAGCCTGGGACAGAGAGGTTATATCTATGTGCTGGACCAGAACGGAGATATCATCTATCATCCGCAGCAGCAGCTTATCTACAGTGGGATGAAGACGGAGCTGATTGATGAGATACTGGAAAAACAGGGAACGGATACCAGCTTTGTGTCCGGCAGAGGAGCGGATAAGAAACTGTACACCATGTCCACTTCCGAAGATACCGGCTGGACAGTGGTGGGTGTGGCGTATCTGTCCGACCTTCTCGAGGAGGGCAAGCAGCTCCAGAAGACCTATCTGATTCTGGCAGCAGGTTTCCTGGTGATGGGCTTTCTGTTCGCCAGGTTCCTCTCCCGCGCCATCACAGGTCCCATTGTAGCTCTGGATGCGGCGACTAAGGAAGTGGCAAAAGGACATTTTGAGAGCGCGCTGGTTTCCAGGAATGCAGGTCAGGCGGAAATTCAGCGGCTGGGGGATTCTTTCTGTAAGATGGTGGGAGAGATTGAGAAGTTGATGGAGGAGAACAACAGAGAGCAGAGAGAGAAGCGGAAAGCAGAGATGCGGGCGCTGCAGGCACAGATTAATCCGCATTTTCTCTATAATACACTGGACTCTATCATCTGGATGGCAGAGAGCGGGCGGCACAATGACGAGGTGGTGCGTATGACATCAGCCCTGTCACGGCTCTTCCGCCAGAGCATCGGAAATGAGGAAGAACTGGTGCCAATCTGTCAGGAGATAGGATACATAGAGACGTATCTGACCATACAGAGCATGCGCTACAGAGACAAGCTTTCCTATGACATCAAACTGGAGGAGGAGATAGAAAAGGAAAAGATTGTCAAGCTGACTCTCCAGCCTTTGGTGGAAAACGCTATTTATCACGGAATAAAATACGCGGACAGACCGGGAAAGATAAAAATACGCGGGTACTACGAGGAAGAGGATATTGTCATCGAAGTGCAGGATAACGGAGCAGGCATGTCGCCGGAGGAACTGGCGCATATTTTTGATAAAAAGACCTATCAGCCCGGGTCGGGCGGAATCGGTGTCTATAACGTGCAGAACCGCCTGCACTTGTACTATGGCGAAGGATATGGTCTTCGTTACGAGAGCAGGAAAGAGGAGGGAACAACGGTGTATGTCCGGATTCCGGCAGGGAAGGAGGAGTTGGATGAAGAGTTGGATGCGCAGGAAGAGTAATGGAATCCTGGTGGTGCTGCTTCTCTTTTTCGTTGTGATGGTGCTGCTTTCTTTGGCGGAAAACCGGGGTAAAACGACAAAAGTCATCTTTGTCTCCAAGACGCAGGATGACATTGATTTCTGGAACTCTGTGGTGGAAGGCGCTGAGATGGCGGCAAAAGAATATGGGGCGGAATATCAGATGATGGCGCCGGAGCAGGAAAAGGACGCTGAGAAGCAGAAAGTGCTCTTAAGGGAAGCTATGGAGGAGAAGCCCGATGTTATCGTCCTGGCTCCCTCGGATTTAGAGAGGCTGATGCCGGAAGCAAAAGAAATCAAATCCAGAGGAATTCGCCTGGTGCTGGTGGATTCCAGATTGTCGGAGGAGATTGCGGACTGTGTAGTTTCTACGGATAATTACGCGGCAGGGGAGGCGTTGGGCAAATATGCCAGTTCCCTGTGTAAAGACGGAGACAAAATCGGTATCGTGAGCCACATGGAGGGGAGTTCCACTGCTCAGGAGAGAGAGAAGGGAATCCGGGAGACTCTGGAAAAAGAGGGCAGAGAGATTGTGGGAACTGTTTACGGTGAATCTGACTACAGCATCGCCTACAGTGAAACAAAGAAATTATTAGAAGAACACCCGGAAATCACGCTGCTGGCGGGCACCAATGAATATGCCACCACAGGCGCGGCGAGGGTGATAAAAGATATGGGACTGAAAGGAAAGGTTAAGGTAGTTGGTTTTGATAATTCCAAAGAAGAAATTCAGCTTTTGGAATCAGAGGTGATACAGGGAATCATCGTACAGCGGGCGTTTGAGATGGGATATCTTGGAATCACGCTGGGGATTGAGACAGCCCGGGGAGAATATGCAGAGCCCTATATCGACTCCGGTTTTAAGCTGGTGACAAAAGAAAATATATATACGGAGGAAAACCAGAAGCTGTTGTTCCCGGTTAATAACCGGTAGGAAAAAGCAAAAGTGAATATTATACCATGAAAAGGTAAATATCATTCTATTTAAGGAAGATATTTACCTTTTTTTGTAAGATATTCTATTCAAGCCAAAATAGCAGAAAAGTATAATAAGTACAACAAAGGAAGTAAACAGGGAAGAATGGAAGGTGAGAAAGTGGGAGAAGTGATTTTGACAATGAAAGATATCGATAAATCTTTCGTTGGAGTACAGGCACTCAAAAAAGCCCAATTGGAATTGAAAAAAGGCGAAGTACATGCTTTGATGGGCGAAAACGGTGCGGGAAAGTCCACATTGATGAAGATTCTGACCGGAATCTACAGTAAAGACAGCGGTACCATTACATATGAAGGCGCTGAGGTGGAATATAAAAATCCGAAAGAGGCGCAGAAGGCGGGCGTAGTCATCGTTCACCAGGAACTGAATATGATGAACCACTTAAGCGTAGCGCAGAATATTTTTATCGGCAGGGAGAGTATGAACGGCAAACTCATCAACGATGCGAAGATGGTGGATGAGGCAAAGCGGCTGTTCGATATGCTGAATATTGATATTAATCCTAAGGAGACGATGGGACGGCTGACAGTCGGAAAACAGCAGATGTGTGAAATCGCAAAAGCAATTTCCACGGACGCAAAGGTCATTGTGTTTGATGAACCTACAGCGGCGCTGACAGAGACGGAAATCAACGAGCTGTTTAAAATCATTGAAGATTTGAGAGAGAAAGGTCTGGGAATTATTTATATTTCCCATCGTATGGATGAGATTAAACGCATCACAGACCGCGTCACGGTCATGCGGGACGGCGAGTATGTGGGGACTCTGATTTCCAAAGACTGCACAAAGGACGATATCATCAGTATGATGGTGGGACGCGTGGTATATGAGGACCCGAAGGAGATGAGCAATGTTCCCGCTGATGCGGAAGTTGTCCTCAAGGTGGAACATTTAAAGGCAGGCAAGATGGTCAAAGATGTCAGTTTTGAGCTGCGCAAAGGAGAAATCCTCGGTTTTTCAGGGCTCATGGGCGCGGGAAGGACAGAGACGGCGCGCGCGATTTTCGGGGCGGATAAAATCGACAGCGGAGACATCTATGTCCACGGGAAAAAGGTTGTCATCAAAAATCCGCAGGATGCGGTAAAACATGGAATCGGCTACCTCTCCGAGGACAGGAAGCGTTACGGGGTCATCGTGGAGAAGACGCTGACGGAAAACACGACCATGGCTTCCCTTGAAAACTTTATGTCGGGAATCTTTATCGATAAAAAGAAAGAGGAAAAAGCGGCTGCAAAGTATGTGAAAGCGCTGAAGACAAAAACACCTTCTGTGCGGCAGTTTGTAAAGAATCTTTCAGGAGGGAACCAACAGAAAGTGGTCATCGCGAAATGGCTGACCAGGGACAGTGATATCCTTATTTTCGATGAACCCACGAGAGGGATTGACGTAGGGGCAAAGAGTGAGATTTATTCCCTCATGAACGAACTGGTCAAAGAGGGGAAATCCATCATCATGATTTCTTCGGAATTGACAGAAATCCTGCGTATGAGCGACAGGATTGTGGTAATGTGTGAAGGCCGTAAGACAGGGGAGCTTGATATCGCTGAAGCAACCCAGGAAAATATCATGCATGCGGCGACAATGAGAGAATAGGGAGGATTCATAAAATGAAAAAAACATTAAAGACACAGAAGATGGTCGCGGTGCTGGCGTTAGTGCTGTTATATGTCTTCTTCAGTATTTTCGGGGCAAACTTTTTCCAGTACAGTACACTGGTAAGTATTTTTGACTCTTCGTATTATATAGGTTTCATGGCAATCGGCGTGACATTTGTCATCATCACAGGAGGAATTGACCTTTCCATCGGTACGGTTTGTATCTGCTGCTCCCTGATTGGCGGGACACTGTTTGAGAAAGGACTTCCCATGGCAGCGGTGCTCGTCGTCATTTTACTCATCGGTACACTGGTTGGAGCGGCAAACGGATTTATGGTATCTGTGATGGGACTTCCGGCATTCATCGCCACACTCGGTACGATGATGATAACCAGAGGATTTGGCTCTATCGTGACAGGAACAGCGACCATTACCTTCCCTCAGGGGGATGTGCCGGGCGCATGGTTCCACAACATCTTTAAATTCAAGACCGAAAGCCTTCCGGCGGGAATCCCTACAGGGTTCATTCTCTTAATCGTACTGGCAGTGATTATGGCAGTTGTATTGAATAAAACAAGACCGGGACGTTATATTCTGGCGCTTGGAAGCAATAAGGAAGCGACAAGGCTGTCCGGTGTCAATGTAGTGAAATGGGAGACATTGGCGTATACATTCAGCGGATTTTTCGCGGGGCTGGCGGGAATCTCCTACGCGGCAGTATATTCCACACTCATGCCGGGAACCGGAAACGGTTTTGAGCTGGACGCCATCGCGGGTGTGGTAATCGGAGGAACATCACTTTCCGGCGGAAACGGCTCCATCTCCGGTACACTGATTGGTGTCTTCATCATGGCGGTATTAAAGACAGGGCTTCCTTTCGTAGGACTCCAGCCTCATTATCAGCTGTTTATCACAGGTTTTGTCCTGATATTCGCGGTATTTATGGATGTATTGAACAGAAAGAAGGCAGCTTCTGTATAGAAAATTCTGACAGACAGTAATACCTGGTATAAGTACAGGAAGATTTTGCCGGTAGTACCTGACAGATGTGCGGAAACATTTTAACAGGCTGTGATACCTGGCACACAGGTATAAAAATAGCAACAAGCAACACAGACAAAAAAGAAAAGGGAGGAATTTTGTATGAAACGAAAAATTCTCAGCGCATTACTGTGCACAGCAATGGTAGCAACACTTGCATTTGGCTGCGGCTCTAAGAGTGAAGGAACCGGAACCGGGTCTTCTTCAGGGTCCTCAGACGGAGAAATGACAGTGGAAGTTGTAGCAAAAGGATTCCAGCATGATTTCTGGAAAGCTGTTAATTCCGGTGCGGAAAAAGCAGCAGAGGAGAACGGAGTGAAGATAAACTTCGTGGGACCCAAAGATGAGTCCGCAGTGGCTGAGCAGGTAGAGCAGTTAAACAACGCTATCAATAAAAAACCAAGCGCTATCGTTCTTGCAGCACTCGACCCGGAATCTGTAAAAGGTGCTCTGGATACAGCGGCATCACAGGAAATCCCGGTAGTAGGATTTGACTCCGGTGTTCCGGGAAATGACACCATCGTTGCCAATGCAGCAACAGACAACTATGCGGCGGGAGAGCTGGCGGCGGAAAAGATGTATGAGATTATTCAGGATAAAGTGACGGACCCGTCTGATACCGTGAGAATCGGTGTGGTATCCCAGGATGCGACTTCCCAGTCCATCGGCGAGAGAACTGCCGGATTTGTAGACAAAATGGTAAGCCTGATTGGAGAGGACAAGGCTTCCGTAGAAGGACACGATAAGTACAACAAGAAAGTGGACGGAGCAAAAGTTATCCTGGAAGTTGGTATCCCGGCGACAGTAGAGGATGCGGCTTGTGTTACAGTTGCCAATACTCTGCTGAACAAGGACGATTTGATTGCAATCTACGGTTCCAATGAATTTGCGGCTAAGAATATCGTAACAGCTAATGAAAGCCTGAACAAACTGGGTGCGGACAAAGTCATCGGCGTAGGATTTGACGCAGGCAAGATTCAGCTCGATGCGGTGAGAAGCGGTATCTTCGCAGGTTCCATCACACAGAATCCGGTACAGATTGGATATCAGGCAGTGGACCTGGCAGTAAAGGCTGCAAAAGGCGAATCCGTATCTGATGTAGATACAGGCTGCTTATGGTACACAGCAGACAATATGGAAGATGAAGACATCGCTCCGTGTCTGTATGAATAATCGGAGAAAATACGATGTTAAAAGGAATACCGAAAATATTGTCCCCGGAACTTTTAAAAGTGCTCTGCGAGATGGGGCACAGTGACAGGCTGGTCATTTCAGATGGAAATTTTCCGGCAGAATCTATGGGAAAGGACGCAATCGTCATACGCTGTGACGGGCATGGCGTGCCGGAGCTTCTGGATGCTATCCTTACAGTCTTTCCGCTGGATACCTACGAGGAAAAGCCCGTGAATCTGATGGAAGTGATGCCTGGAGACGATGTGGAGACCCCTATCTGGGATGTGTATGAAGATATCATCCGCAAATATGACAAAAGAGGGGAAACCGCAGTGGGGCACATCGAACGCTTTGCCTTTTACGAGCAGGCAAAGACGGCATATGCCATTATTGCCACCGGGGAATCTGCTCTCTATGCGAATATCATGCTCCAGAAGGGCGTGGTTTAGAGGAAGAGCGTTAGTATGTGACTGCTATAGTTTATATATTAAGTAAAAATTAGGATTATACAAGGGCTTGTCATCTTGGCTGCCATAGACTTGCAAGTTGATGCAGGGGGCAGTAAAAAAGCGCATACCCATAAGGAAGTAATTCTATTACCGCAGGGCGGCATAGTCAAAAGGCTATGCCGTTCTGCTTTTTCTTAATTTATCCATAACACTATACTGTTTGAGATTCTGCCACTTGTCAAGTGCATAACAGGCAAGCTTAACAGCATCAGCTTTGTTGGACTTTACTCTACGAAGGGAGTCATTATCAAAGTCTTTGATGAGTTTTGGATTGATGGCACTGATGAAAAGGTTGGCTTCGAAAGGTTGATGGGCAAGGACTTCATAATAACGCCCTGTATGCTCCATTACAATACGAGTTTCACCGTCAACAGAGTTGATGAGTTCTACAAGTGAACTAATATCACTGGTTGTGTGTTTGATTTCAAAGGGTGAGGAAACGACTTCGCCGATGGTTATCAGTCTACGTTACGGACGCGAAGTCCAGAAATGGGGTACCCTTTCCGTAAAATCGTCCGTTTTCTGTCTGTCAACATCGGACTATGTAATGAATTTTACTAATGTTATCTTGCAACTTGACAGTGTAAAGATTGAAAGATATAATGTAGACAGTGTAAAGATTTATGGAGGGATTTATATGTTAGAGCAAAGACAATCTTATCATCATAAGGATTTACGAAAAGCCTTGATTGAAACAGGAATTGAACTTGTAAGCACGGAGGGAGTAAACGCCTTTTCACTGAGAAAGGTAGCTGCGGCTTGCGGTGTTAGCCATGCCGCCCCATACAGTCACTTTCAAAATAAAGAAGAATTACTAAACGCAATGCAGTTATTTATTACAGATAGGTTTTCTAAATTGTTGGAAAATACCATTGAAAAGAATAGCAATGTTGCAGATGTGCTAAAAGATATGGGAATAGCTTATGTATCTTTCTTTGCAGAAAACCCTTCTTATTTTCAATTTCTGTATGCTCAATCGAATATTAAAATTGACCTATCCATGTCAATACCAGATAGTCAAAATTATAAGCCATTCATTATTTACAAAGATATTGTCAGCAAACTATTGAAGCAGACAAACTATCCAAAAGAAAAGCAAAATGACATTATCATAACAATCTGGGCTTTTATACATGGGGTTACTGCGTTAGCTACCATGAATAACGTGTCTTATGATAATGACTGGAAACAGAAAGTGGTTGATTTTATGAATATATTTCAGCTTTCCTTTATGAATGAAAACAGGAGATAAAAGATGATAGGAATTTATTTTAGCGGAACAGGTAACACGAAATACTGTTTAGAAAAATTCATTGCTTTATATGATACTGAGGCTGAGATTGCTCCTTTAGAAGATATTCATACAGTAGAAAAAATAGCGCATCATAAAGACATCATTTTTGCATACCCCATATATTACAGCAACCTTCCCAAAATAGTAAGGGATTTTATATGCGGAAATTCTGAAATTTGGCAAGGAAAACGCATTTTCATTCTTGCGACAATGGGGCTTTTTAGCGGCGACGGTGCAGGTGTAGCTGCACGATTGTTTAGGAAGTATGGAGCGCAGATATGGGGAGGTCTACATCTAAAAATGCCGGACTGTATTTGTGACGTAAAAACACTGAAACGCTCTCCGGCACAGAACAAACAAATTGTTGCAAAAGCAGAGGAACGTATAAAATTATCGGTCAGCAATCTAAAAAATGGCACTCCATCTAAAAATGGATTGAGCTTTTTATGCCATATTGCAGGACTTTTGGGACAACGACTTTGGTTTTGGAATAAAACGCAAAAATACTCCGATAAAGTACATATTGATATAAATGCTTGTATCAAATGCGGTCAATGTGTAGCTATATGTCCCATGAAAAATTTATCTTTACCACAAAATGAAATAAAAGCAAGCGTACACTGTACTTTATGTTATCGGTGTGTAAATCAATGCAACAGTAAGGCAATTACCATTTTAGGAACGCAGGTAGTTTCCCAGGATTCTGTTTATGACTTTCAACAGAACAAAAGGAATTGAGGTGGCGTATTGCAAAAAAAATTCAATATTTTAGTCATTACAGAGCCAGACGCACAGACGCAGAGCCGATAACACGCAGTTGTAACATGCGGTTATCGGTTATTCTCTGTTCTGCGATAGATTAACCGCTGTATTTTTACATATAGTCAATATGCGGGAGAGCTCATTTAGGATATAGCGGTATCAAGAAGGTATTGCCATGTCCTTTTTCTGTACCATTACTGTAATAGCCTCTACTCGGGAAGAAAGGGGGTGAGTTAGATGATTTATCGCAAATAAGCGGTTAGCCAACGCACTATCCAAATTAATCGAACAAAGACGCAATTGCGTTGGATTTTCCGATGTCGGAAAATCCAATATCGGGTAATCCAACACCGGAAGCCGGAATGGCACATAGATTTCGTTTCGCGCAAACAGCAATGTGAATTGCCATAGTAATGTTACGCAGTAGAGGGCGAAAAAGCCTTGATTTAAGCGGCTTACAGAAATGAAAATGCCAAGAGTAATAGATTTATACCTTTTCTCTCAAAAATGAGGTTCTACTGCGTAACAATGCGGAGATAGAAAAACAGAGAGCCGACCACTTTTGGAAGTGATTAACTCTCTGTTTGTCAGTCGTTAGGTTAGTTTGTTTTCCAAATTTCCTTATCGACGTTCATCTAAGGGGCGAGCCTTTTATTTTTTCGATTATCAAAAGAATGATTATCAAAAGAATGATTGTTTTATTCCGGATTTTGTGTTAGTATTTCTTTACCCTTTTACATGAGGTATTACGCGCTCTTTATTGACCGTGTATGTTCTTGTAAAGATAGGGTATCTTTTGCGGGAATCACATTTATTCCCGTATCCGGAATTTCTATATTATTACACTGATAGAGTCTGCGGGATTTTCTTCCCCGGATTTCCAAATCTTGAAAATTCCGAAATGTTTCCAAAAAACCAGTCCGATTGATTGTTACTGTTTACGCATGGTGTGAACTGCAGCGAAGCGGACACTGTACAAAAGCCATAGGGAGAAGTGTTGTCTTTTCCTGCATTTTTCCCTATAATGAAAGGAGAAAAGTGAATATGGAAGAAACGAAAAGAACATTGAAACCACTGAAAGATTTGAATCTGATGGACCGATTCCTATTTGCGGAGGCTACGGAAGACCCGGTCATCATGCGCAGCATCCTGGAAATCATTTTGGGGAAAGAGATTGCTTTAAAGCATCTGCCCCAGCCAGAGAAGGAGCAGCGAACTACACCGCTAAGCCGTTTCATTAAACTGGATGTCTGGGCGTGGGACACGGAGGACACGGTATACGATACCGAGGTGCAGAAAGAGAACACCAACAACCTCCCAAAGCGCAGCCGGTATTACCAGGCGATGATAGATTCCAAGCTATTGCCGCCGGGAGAAGTTGATTTCAATAAGCTGAATCAGGTGTTTATCATATTGATAACGCCCTTTGATTTGTTTGGGAAAGGAAGATATCGCTATACTTATGAAGAGATGTGTCAGGAATTTCCGGGCATGCGTTTGAAGGACGGAGCAATACGAATTTTTCTGAATACCCATGGGACAGACAAGACGGGAGTCAGTGATGAACTGATAGAACTGCTTCACTATATGGAGCACACGACCGAAAAAGTCAGCCGTCAGTGCAAAAGCGATAAGATTCACGAAATGCAGAGACGTATCCATCAAATCAAATCCAGTGAAGAGATTGGGGTGAAGTACATGCAGGAGTGGGAAGAAAAGATAATAGAAAAGAAGAAAGCACGCGAGGAGGGCTTGGCAGAGGGACTCTCAAAAGGAAGGAGAGAAGGCGAGAAATCCGGCAGACAGGAAGAGCGCGAAAAAGCTGAACAGATGTATCAAACTTTGATACAGGAAAACCGTTTGGCGGATATCGAAAGGGCAATGAAAGACCCGGAGTATAAGAAAAAGCTTTATCAGGAGTTTGGCATGGAGTAAAAGCTGGCGTCTGGCGGAGGATGTATCTGCCGGACGCCAGTTCCTTTATGTTTTACTCAAATTTTTTGATGGGTTCCCAGAGGCTGATGAGCAGCTGGGACATTTTCTCTTCGGATATTTCCATATTACTTTTCAGCCAGGAGGAGAACAGGCTGACATAGAGAGAACTTAAGATATCTTCCCGCAGGGCGAGTTCTTTTGGCTCCGGCGAAACATCGATTCCCCATGCTTTTCTCGTCTCCAAGCGCGTATTCATGATGGCGCGCGCGAAACGGTTGGAAAATCCGTTGGAATAATTGGAGCACAATAGAGGGTAAAACTCTTCGTGATTTTCTTTGATATAGTCGAAATATTTTCTGAAATACATGCTGTCATGGCGGTTCAGGCAGGCATAAAACTGAATCTTCCCGACACTGCGGATTTCCAGCATCAGGGCAAGAAAACCGTTTATCAGACGTTTTTCAATCTCTTCCTGCAATTCATATTTTCCATCATAATGCGAATAGAACAGCGGTCTGCTGACACCGGCATAGGTGCAGATGTCTTTTACCGTGATATTTTCAATTGGCTTGCGCATGATTAATTCAAGAAAAGTTTTGCGGATTCGTGCCTGGCTGTCTTTAAGAAATGGTTCCATAGATTTACCCCTTTCATAGAAATATCCTGGTTCGTCCTTTGTATCCTGTATGATAACCCCTGAAAGTTCGGAAAATCGATAGTCCGGCGCAGGGGCAACATTTTATACATACATAATATTTTACATTTTATGCAATCAAAATCAAGGTTTTTCGTCAATTTCCACTATACACATTTTGGAAAAGTGTTAAGTTTTGAACATACTGCATAATTGTGTAATTGTTGCGGTGTTGTGTATCAGATATGATTTGTTTGACGAAGGATGAAACAGTCAAAAGTAGTCATGCTTTATGGGGAAGGAGGGGACGAGATAACAGAAGAGATTAAAATTATGCTGGCGATAGGGATTATGTTTCTGATGATTCTGTCGTTTGCTGTGCAGTGGATACCGGCATCGGTTACTGCGGTCCTCGCGGCAATGGGTATGGTTTTCTGCGGATTTCTTTCTCCGGCGGAATTGGCGGCATCCTTTGGCGCCGATGCAGTCATTATGGTCGCGGGAATGATGATTGTCGGTAACGCGGTCTTTGAGACAGGATTGGCGGAAAGAATCGGCTGTGCAGTGCTGGGATTGAAATTTGTTGTAAAGACAGAGAAAAGATTTCTGGCGGCGATTCTTCTCATGGTGGGATTTTTATCTGCTTTTATGAGCAATACAGCCTCCGTTGCCATATTCATCCCTCTGGTTTCCTCCGTGGCACATGCCTCAAAGGGAAGGATACAGAAAAAGAATATTTTCATGGCAATGGGAATCATCTCTGTTCTGGGCGGAAACTGTACTCTGGCGGGTTCTACTCCGCAGCTCATTGCTCAGGGGATACTTGAGGATACGCCGGGATTGCGCCCCCTTACCTTTTTTCAGCTGGCATATATCGGTATCCCCCTTGTAGTGCTGACGGTGCTGTATTACGCCACGTTGGGGTACAAGCTGCAGGAGCGCTGTTTTGATTTCGAGGAGCGCGCTGAGACAGAAGGGAAGACTGCGCCGGAGCATGATAGCACCAGAAGGAAACAAAACTGTACTGCCTTGATTTTGCTGGGCTGTGTTATTGGATTCGTGGCAGGTTGGCTTTCTCTGGGAGTGACTGCGCTGGCAGGAGGTGTCCTGTGTATCCTGACCGGATGTATCTCTTACCGGCGTGCTTTTGAGATGATGGATTGGTCTACCATTGTCATACTCGCAGGGGCGCTTGGATTTTCAAAGGGACTGGACCACAGCGGAGCGGTAGATTATATGGCTCAGGGAATTCTGAGGATTCTGGGCGGTGAAGCGGCAAATCCGGTGCTGCTCTGCGCAGTACTGCTCATACTGTCGAGTTTTCTCGGCAATGTGATGTCCCACACTGCTACGGTTGCTGTGCTTATGCCGATAGCTATATCCATAGCGGGTGTAGTCGGGGTTTCTCCGACAGCCTATGTGGTCGCTATTATTATCGGTTCCAGTCTGGCTTTTGCCACACCGATTGCCACACCGCCGCTTACGATGACCCTTGTGGGCGGCTATCGGTTCGCGGATTACACGAAAGTGGGCGGGGCGTTGAATATCATCCTTCTGGCTGCCGCCATTCTGCTTGTACCGACAATCTACATGTGAGGCATTGCCCGGCGTGTACCGGCGATTTACATGCGAGAGGCTGTCCTCTTGTACCGGGTATTTATATGTTAAATATCAAAGGCACAGCAGAGGAACAGTAAAGCAGCAAAAAATAATAAAAAAGATTGGAGTGAGTTTTGCATTATGAGACGTGTTGCAATTGTGTCCGCAGTCAGGACAGGAATAGGAAAATATGCGGGACAGTGGGTGACAACCCCATCCGAAAAGCTTGCAGCCGCGGCGATTCGCGAGGCAGTTGACCGGGCAGGGATTGACCCAAATGAGATTGAGGATGTAGTCATGGGAAATCTCCATGGGCATCATGGAAATCATGCCAGGATTGCTTCTCTTACCGCCGGACTGCCCTTTGAGGCGGGAGCGGTAACAGTGGACCGCCAGTGCGGTTCCGGTTCGCAGGCAATCATTTACGCAGCGCTTAATATTGCCGCAGGATACGGGGATGTATATGTGGCATGCGGCGTTTAGCACATGACGCTGAACCCTTATCAGGTGACGAAGGTGCCGAATTACAGCTATGCGCCGCCGCAGTATCTGACGAACAGAGTTTCCACTGACGAAGCGGGTAATCCTCCTTATCCGAAGACGGCGGATATACTGGGAAACCGGATGGGAATTACAAGAGAGGAGTGCGATGCCTGGGCGTACCAGTCCCAGCTTCGAGCCGCTGCCGCTATTGAAAATCACCTGTTTGACGAGCAGATTGTTCCCATTGAAGTAAAGACAAAAAAAGGTGTTCAGACAGTAACAGCGGATGAGTGTGTGCGGTTCAACGCCTCTCTCGAAGCGATGGCAAAGCTCCCGGTATTGTACGAGGGAGGGCTGTGCACGGCAGGAAATTCCTGTCCGAGGTCCGATGGAGCTGCCGCTGTGGTCATGATGTCAGAAGAGAGGGCAAAAGCTCTGGGCATCGAACCGATGGGATATTTTAAAACCTTTGCGGCAGCCGGACTGGACCCGAATATCATGGGTTATGGTCCTGTGCCTGCCACACGGAAGGCGTTAAAGCGTGCCGGACTCACGATAAAAGATATTGACCTTGTAGAACTCAATGAAGCCTTTGCCGCGCAGGTGGTCCCGTGTGTGAAAGACTTAGGTCTGGACCCGGAGAAAACAAACCCCAACGGCGGCGCTATCGCTATGGGGCATCCTCTGGGCGGTACAGGTGTGATACTGACGACAAAACTGCTTTACGAGATGATTCGCAAGGATTATGAACTCGGTCTTGTGACAATGTGCATTGGCGGCGGACAGGGATTGGCTACGATTTTTGAGCGCCGTTAAATGAATAAATGACAAAGGAGGTGAAAAACATATGAAACTGCCATTGGAAGGCTACACAGTCATCGAACTGGGGACCCATGTGGTGGTGCCCAACGCCGGACGTTTTCTGGCGGATTGGGGCGCGAAGGTAATCAAAATCGAAGTGCCATCCGGTGAAGAATGGAGAAAGGTAGGACCTTCTTACTGCACACCGATGACCAAAGAGGAAAATCCGCTGTTCCAGGAGCAAATGCGTTCTCTGGCAAAGATGGGGCTTGACTATGAGTCCCTGAAGGGATTGAATTCATCGCTCATTTACGCGCATTTTACCGGATATGGGACAGAAGGTGCGGAGGCATCAAAGCCCGGATTTGATATGTCCACATTCTGGGCGCGGTCGGGAGCTATGAGAGACTGGTCAGACCCGGAAGGGTTCCCCTTTAAACCACCGGGCGGCTTCGGAGATGCGGCGACAAGCGCGGCATTTACCACAGGTATCCTGGCGGCAATCATCGGACGCCAGGCTGACGGCAAAGGAACCTTTGTGACATCGTCACTTCATGCCTGCGGCATATGGTATAATCAGACAGGTATTATATCAGCGCAGTACGGGAACAAATATCCGCCGTCTCCTATGGAAGCGCGGAATCCGTTTACCCATACATACAAATGCGGAGATGGAGAGTACCTCATCACAACAGTGCCTAACTATGACGCAAACTTTAACCGTGTCATGACAGCTATGGGGCTGGAAGAATACTGTGACGACCCCAGATACTGCAGGAGAACCGATGAAGGACTGTTCGCCGGAAATAATCTGCGCGACTTCATTGCCATTATGAATGCCCGCTTTATGGAAAAGGGCAGAGATGAGTGGATGGAGATACTGTCAAAGGCTGATATCGCGTGCGAGCGTCTGCTGCATCAAAAAGACGTCGCGGATGACCAGCAGGCATGGGAGAATGGCTGTCTTGAGAGAGTGACCTTCCCCACATCCGGGAAAAGCGTGGCATTTCCTACAGTACCTGTGCGTTTCTCCGAATATCAGGTGGGCGGCATGGATATGCCGGGCGCTGTCGGTGAAGACACAGACGAGGTATTACAGGAATACGGATACGCTCAGTCAGAGATTGACAGTATGAGAGAGGCGAAAGCTATCTTGTGATAAAACCGGGACAGTACACTTATTAGAAGTGAAGGACTGTGCCGGAATGAAAAAGGTGAGGTGTAAATGTGAATAAGAAAAAAAGTATTTGTCTAATCCTCGGTCTGGCAGCGGCAGTCGCATTCTTTCTTCTGCCGGTTCCGGAAGGATTGTCCGCCGGGGCGATGAGGGGACTTGGAATCCTGATTTGCGGCATTATCTGGATGGTTGGTGCCGTGTTCCCGGATTTCGCTGTTATGATTGCCATGTTGTCCGTGTGGACGATTTCCGGTGTTCTGCCATTTGAAACGTCTTTCAGCGCGTTCAGCGGGACCTCCTTCTGGCTGTTGTTAGGCGCCATGGTAATCGGTGTCGCGGGAAGCAAGAGCGGACTGCTCTTAAGACTTGCGCTGACGGTGCTCAAGATATTCCCCGCTAATTTCCAGGGGCAGGTTCTGGCGCTTTTGACCTCCGGGCTCATTATCTCTCCGCTTGTGCCGAGTACAGCGGCAAAAGCCGCAATCATGGGACCGATTGCCAAACAGATTAGTGATACCATGGGATACGAAAATCAGAGCAGAGGCTCTGCCGGTCTGTTCTATGCGTACTTTACCGGGTATACCTGCTTCGGACCTATTTTCATGAGTGGTTCCTTCATCGCTTATTCTATGCTGGGAGCTTTGCCGGAAGGATTTGAGGGTGTTACGTGGCTTCAGTGGCTGTATTACGCATTGCCATGGAGCATTGCGATGATAGTGCTCAGCTATCTGGCGATTGTATTTTTCTTCAAGCCAAAGAATGGCGCGAAATTTGATAAAGAGACCATTGTAAATATGAGCAAAGAGCTGGGACCGGTAAAGCGGGATGAAAAGATTACCATGGCAGTGATGGTCGGGTGTCTCGTCCTGTGGATGCTGGAGCGTACGCTGGGAATCAGCTCCGCGGCAGTAGCAGTGCTCGCTATGACAGTACTTGTAGCGGCGAAGGTGCTGGATAAAACAGATTTCGACAAAAAGGTCAATTGGAATCTTGTATTTTTTATCGGAGCGGTCATTTCCATAGGAAGTATGATTAAGTATCTTGAGATTGATACTTACATCGGTGAAAAACTGACTCCGGTTATGGAGCCGCTGGTAAGCCAGCCAATCGTCTTTATTATCGTATTTGTTGCGATTGTTGTACTGGCGCGCTTTGTAATCGCTTCAACACTCACATCAACGGTGCTGTTTACAGTAGCGCTGGTGCCGTTCGGTACGGCTGTGGGAATCAGCCCGTGGGTGATTGGATTTATCGCATATGTCTCTGTCCATGTTTGGTTCATGCGTTACCAGATGCCTCTGTATCTGACAGCGAACGCTACAGCAGGAAACGGAGATATGTTAAATCAGCGTCAAGCGGCGCTGCAGTCAACAATCTACATTGTTATCTCCACCATCGGACTTCTTATCTGTCTGCCGTGGTGGAAAATACTGGGGCTTATGCCGTAGCATCTGGAAACAAGCAGGGTACACTTTTGTATTATTTATCCTAGCTCTTGCAGAGAGAGGATAGAGCAATGAAACAGATTCTTAATTAAGGAGGAAATGATTATGTTATTAGTAGAAGCTTATTATACATGTAAACCGGGAAAACGCCCAGAACTTTTGGAAATTGTAAAACCGAATATCGAAGGGACAAGAAAAGAACCCGGCAACATCAGCTACATGCACTATCCGGACCCGAATAACGAGAACAATATGTTTGTATTTGAAAAGTGGGAGAGTCTGGAGCTTTTCAACAATCACTCCAAGACAGAGCACCACAAGGCATTCTGCGCGGCGCGCCGTCCGCTCCTTGAGCCAGGCAGCTATTTTATCACCATTTACAACGCAGAGGTGAATGAGGAACGTACCGCAATCAGCCGCGAGTTCGTAAAACGCGCAATCAACTAAGTCTTGCCTCTCCATATAATAAACGAATCCGGGAAGGCTCCCAGCTTATGGGAGCACTTCCCGGATTTCTTTATTATGACCGTTATTCCTTATGCACCCGTACGACGCCAATCCCCACCGCGCCCGGACCGGTGTGGCATCCTATGCTCATGGCGAGGGGAGCGGAGGAAAGCTTTAGGTCCGGGAAATGCTGCCGCATCTCCGACTGGAAATAGGAAAGTCTCTCCTCATCTGCCAGAGTGGTGGCGATTCCGGTTATGAGCGCGCCCTCTTCGCGCAGTTTGGAGAAACGGGTGTCCAAATCCTTTTCCACTGCCTTTATCATAGTCTTAAACGCGGATTTCATCCCTCTTGTCTTCGCGAAGGCATCCAGCTTGTCCCCCTGGATAGTGAGCACCGGCTTTAAGTTGAGCACTGTTCCCACGGCTGCCGCGGCTGCGGTGATGCGCCCGCCTTTCTTTAAATACTCCAGCGTATCCACCGCGATATAGATGGTGGCATCCAGACTCTCCTCCTCCAGGATACGGCGGATTTCCTCTCCGCAGGCGCCGGAGTCGGCGAGAGCCTTAGCATCATAGACGGACTGCTCCTGCGTGACAGAAATCCTGTGATTGTCCACCACATAGACCTTTCCACGGTAAGCCTCCTCCTGCGAGAGCGCAATGGCGGTCTGACAAGTGTTGGAAAGCCCGCTGGACATGGGGATAAAAACAACCTCATCGTAAGATTTTAAAAGAGTATCCCACATCTGAGTGACATCGCCCGGTGAGGGCTGGGAGGTGGTGGCAGGAACCCCCTGCTGTAACTTCTGATAAAATTCTTCCGGCGTGATATCCCGTCCTTCGTAACAGGTTTGTCCGTCTATAAGGATAGGCATGGGAACGACATGGATTCCCTTCTCGGCTCCGTCTTTTGGCATAATTCCACTGTTGCTGTCCGTCATCACTGCAATCTTTGACATGATAGGTACTCCTTCTGATACACTATTTTTAATGCGTTAGCACATCAATTCAAGACTCGTCCGCGAGTCTTGGCGCGGGATTCGGGTCAGCTCTGCTGACATCATTCTTTTCCGAATCCCTGCGCATCCTCGCGGAGCGTATATCAGAGGGAGATTGACCCCCGCCACTGATACGGATTTGTTACTCACCGCCTATAGAGGCGGGAGTCATCTCCCTCTGATATATAAGAGTCAATTTGCAGAGATTTTGTTGCATGGAATTTGAAAATTTTTACATGAAAGAAAAAAGAGATACCGTCTCCTCTCAACCTCAGTGCACAGGGGGCAACAGGGTCGCCCTCTTGTGCTCTGACGCTGTGCAGGCTCGATATCTCTTTTACATTTTTATTTTCCTGATGTAGCCCGGTAGTAGTTGATGAGGCATCCCTGAAGAATAATCTCTCTCTCCGCGTCAGTCAAATCGCCTAACCGCAAATCGATTTCTTTCAAATCGTCTCCCACTACATATGCCTTGATGACATCCTGTTTTTCTTCCACTGCTTTTCGCACATCGGGAACGAAAATATAATCTCCGTTCTTAAACGGCAGTGCGGTATCTTCCGCGTCAGTTAAGAAGGGAAGCATACCCCAGTTGATAAGGTTAGAGCGGTAACGCTTGGTAGCGTATTCGTTGGCAATGTTCGCCCAGCCGCCAAGTACCTTCTGGCAGGACGCCGCCTGCTCGCGGGCAGAACCGTCACCCGGCTTCACCGCAAAGATGGTGCTTCCCACACCAATATTTCCTTTGCCGACATTGGGGTAAGTTTCCTGAATCTTCGCCATGACAGGCTTCAATTCCTCCAGAGCATCCAGCGGACATGAGCCGCTCTCAATGGCTTTCTGTGCCGCCTGCACTTCCTTTGCCCGTCCCACATAAGCGGGGTCTTTTCTGGAGAGCGCAAACTCTGCCAGCCCCAGGGGGTTGGAACGGTAGGAGGAGGTCTCGCCGGACGGAATCAGTTCGTCTGTGGTCGTTACCGGGTCGTGAATCTCAGAAACCACCTTCACGATGAGATTTTCCGGCAGCGCGGACATCGCCGGCCAGTCCTTGATATTCGGCCCGAACTGGATTTCCACATCCGGGTCTGCAACGCCTTTGCTGTCAAATACACGGTTTGCGTAAATATTCTTATCAAAATGATATTTCTGTCCTTTGTACTCCACATCCATCGCTGTTGCCGGGGTCAAGAATCCCTTGTTGGCAGCCGTCGCCGCAATGGAGCGCGCGTCCATCAGCGCTACAGAGGAAATCTGTCCGCTCTGCAGCTTGCTTCCCTCGCGGTTCGGGAAGTTTCTCGTCGTATGACGGATGGAGAAGGCGTTGTTCGCCGGGGTATCTCCCGCTCCGAAGCACGGTCCGCAGAAGGCAGTCTTCACAACCGTACCCGCCTCTAATAGGTCAGCCACAGCGCCGTTTTTCACCAGTTCCATATAAACCGGCATACTTGCCGGGTATACGCTGAAAGTAAAGGCATCCGCGCCGATATTCTTTCCTTTAATAATGTCCGCGGCAGCGCAGATATTTTCAAATCCGCCGCCCGCACATCCGGCAATGATTCCCTGCTCTACGTAGAACTTGCCGTCCACGACTTTATCCTTGAGAGAATACTCTACCGCGCCGTCTAAGCTCACCAGAGCCTTCTGCTCTACATCGTGCAGAATGTCTGTAAGGTTTTCATTCAGCTCATCGATGGAATAGACATTGCTCGGATGGAACGGCATGGCAATCATAGGCTTAATCTCGCTCAAGTTTACATAGACCATACCATCGTAGTAAGCCACATCCTTCGGATTCAGCTCTTTGTAGTCTTCGCTTCTTCCGTGGATATCGTAAAATTCTTTAATCTTCTCATCTGTGCGCCAGATGGAGGACAGGCAGGTCGTCTCTGTGGTCATAACATCGATGCCGATGCGGAAGTCCGCGCTTAAGCTTCCGACACCCGGTCCTACAAATTCCATGACCTTATTATTGACATAGCCGTTCTTGAAGGTCGCTCCGATGATTGCCAGGGCAACGTCCTGAGGTCCTACCCCTTTCATGGGCTCTCCGTCCAGGTAAATGCCAATCACGCCCGGCATCTTGATGTCGTAAGTCTTGTTCAGAAGCTGTTTTACAAGCTCCGGTCCGCCCTCGCCCATCGCCATGGTTCCCAGCGCACCGTAGCGGGTGTGGCTGTCGGAACCTAAAATCATCTTCCCGCCGCCCGCGAGCATCTCGCGCGCAAACTGATGGATGACTGCCTGGTGAGGAGGCACATAGACACCGCCGTATTTCTTCGCACAGGTCAGGCCAAACATGTGGTCATCCTCGTTAATCGTTCCGCCTACCGCGCACAGGCTGTTGTGGCAGTTCGTCAGCACGTAAGGCACCGGAAATTTCTCCAGCCCTGATGCTCTCGCTGTCTGAATGATTCCCACAAAAGTAATATCGTGGGATGTCAGTTTATCAAATTTAATCTGCAGGCTCTTCATGTCGGAAGATGTGTTGTGCGCCTCCAGAATCCCATAAGCAATCGTATTCTTTGCCGCTTCCTCTTTCGATACGGAAATTCCCGCCTTTGCCGGGTCTTCTACTATCTCGGTGCCGTGCAGCAGATAGACACCGTCATCGTACAGTTTTATCATAATGACCTCCTCTTTTTTCTTCAACATTGCTGTCCCTCATTTTATCACGTAAAAGCAGGGCATGTCAAACTAACACACGCCCTGCTCTTCATTCTTTTCACTTTATTCAGTCTCTCTCCCTCAATATCTTCAGCACTTCAAACCGGGATTCTCCGCAGCCGATGACGTCATCCCTCTGCAGCACGACCGGTCTGTCTATCTTTTTCCCATTTAAGTAGGTACCATTTCTGGACTCCAAGTCCTTCAAATAGAGCTTATCCCCTCTTCTCATAATCGCACAGTGAATCTTAGAGATTCTGGGGTCCTCCGATACGGAAAGATATTTCTCATACGTGCGGATATCGCTGCCGCGCCCAATCGCTACGGTATCATAGAAGATGAAGCTGTGCTTCTCCCATGAATCTAAGTTCTCCAGGATAATCTTCCACTGCTTCTTCTCATTCCTGCGAGGCTGCTGCGCGGAACGCTGTGCCTGCTGCCTCTCAGCCTGGGGAGCCGCCTTTCTCCTGCGCGAACGTTCATCCTCATAATCATCCTCATCGTAATCATCATCTTCATCGTCATATCTGTGTGATGAGCCGCGACCTGCTCTGTTATTTTCCTCATTCTTATTCTTTCTGACAGTGATAAAGGTTCCCGTCAGGATTCCGATGCTCGCCCCAACGATTACAACCATTAAAACCCAGTAAATCAAATTCGACATGATATTGAACCACTCCTTCAAGTTTTTATAGTACTATACTTTTTTACTGCGGGCAAGCAATTCTTACATATTTTGCTGATTTTCGACATCAGTTCAGTCATACTGTGTTGAAACAAAAACGTGCCTGCATGGTTTTGCAAGCGAACATCCCCATAGTTGAGTTCGCAGATTCGAAAAGAGCGGGTAATTTCAATGTTTTATGGTATAATTCTATTTTTTGTGTTAAAATGTGTTCAGTCTATTATAATGAAGAGAAGGAGAACAGACCATGACCGACATCCGACCATTTCGGGGTATCCGCCCCGCAGAACATCTTGCCTCCTCCATAGCGGCTCTGCCCTATGACGTGTACACGAGCCGGGAAGCGCGGGAGATTACCAGGGATAACCCGATGTCGTTTCTCAATATCGACCGCCCTGAGACACAGTTTTCGGAAGAGGTTGATATGTATTCCCAGCCGGTCTATGACCGGGCGTCGCAGATGTTAAATGCCTGGATTTCCAAGGGAGCTTTTATACAGGATGAAAGCCCCTGTTTCTATGTATATGCCCTCACCATGGATGGATATACGCAGACCGGGATTGTCGGCTGTGCCTCCATTGACGATTATCTGAACAACACCATTCGCAAACATGAAAATACAAGAGAGGACAAGGAGCTTGACCGTATCCGCCATGTCGATACCTTAAGTACGCAGACCGGTCCTATCTTTTTGAGCTATCGGGCAAACCCGGATTTGAAAGCTGTCTTAAAGGAAATCTGTGCTATGCCGTCTCTCTATGACTTCACAGGCGAGGATGGCATACGCCATCAGGTCTGGGCGGTAAAGGAAACCGAACGCATCGAGAAAATTTCTCAAATTTTTTCTTCTATAAACCAGGTCTATATCGCTGACGGACACCACCGCGCAGCTTCCGCGGTAAAAGTCGGTATACGGCGCAGAGAGGCACATCCTGGCTATGACGGCACCGAGGAATTTAATTATTTTCTCTCGGTCCTGTTCCCGTCGGATGAACTGCGGATTTTTGATTATAACCGGGTAGTTTCTGATTTAAACGGCTATACATTTGACAAACTTCTTGCTATGATAGAGGACGGATTTGAGGTGAGCCCGCAGGGTGATAAGCCTTACCGTCCGCAGAAAAAGGGTGAATTTGGTCTGTATGGAAACGGCACATGGTACTGTCTTCGGGCAAAGCATAAGCTCTTTTCCAACGACCCTGTGGACGGGCTGGACGTCTCCATCCTGCAAAACAATATCCTCGCCCCCCTGCTGGGAATCCAGGACCCCAAGACCGATTCGCGCATCCGCTTTATCGGGGGAATCCGCGGACTCATGGCTTTACAGGAAGCGGCAGAAGAAACGAACGGCATCGCGTTTTCCATGTATCCCACATCCATGGAAGAGCTGTTCGCCGTGGCGGACGCCGGGAGACTCATGCCTCCGAAATCGACCTGGTTCGAGCCCAAATTAAGGAGCGGCTTGTTCCTTCACAAGATAGAACATTGACAGAGTTTATAAAAAAGGAGAGATTCATTCATGGAGAGAAATGACCTGTGTTGGTGCGGCAGCGGCAAGAAATATAAGAAATGCCATATGCCGATTGAAGAAAAAATGATGATTCACGCGGAAAAGGGAGAAATCGTTCCCACACGCCAGATGCTCAAGACCCCTTTCCAGATTGAGAAAATCAAGGAAAGCGCACGGCTCAACACGGCGGTGCTGGACGCTGTGGCGAAGGAAATCCACGTCGGCATGAGTACGGCGGAGATTGACCGCATTGTCTACGAATATACAAAGGAGCACGGCGGGATTCCCGCGCCGCTCAACTATCAGGGATTTCCCAAGAGTGTCTGCACTTCCATCAACAACGAAGTATGCCACGGCATCCCGGATGAGAATATCATCCTTCAGGAGGGCGATATCATCAACGTAGACGTGTCCACCATCCTGAATGGTTATTTCTCTGATGCCTCCCGTATGTTTAAGATGGGAAAGATTTCCGAGCGCGCAGAGCGCCTCATCCGAGTAACGGAAGAATGTGTCAACCTCGGTCTGGCGGCGGCAAAGCCCTGGGGACATCTGGGAGATATCGCGGACGCCATCAACACCCACGCCCAGGCGAACGGGTACTCTGTTGTGGAGGAGATTGGCGGTCACGGAATCGGACTGCAGTTCCATGAAGACCCCTTTGTCAGCTACGTGACCCCCAAGGGCAGTGAGATGCTCCTTGTGCCGGGTATGATGTTCACCATCGAGCCTATGATAAACGAGGGCAGTCCGGATTTCTATGTGGACGAGGAGAACGACTGGACTGTGTACACCATCGACGACGGACTCTCCGCGCAGATTGAATATATGGTCCTGATAAAAGAAGACGGAGTCGAAGTATTGACAAAGTAATAAGAAGGATTGGCAAGAATATAAGTAAAAAAGAGCTGCCCCGGCATGATAGAGGATTTTCATTTCATCCCCTCATGCGGCGGGCAGCCCTTTTATTGTCTTGTCATGGGATAGTTCATTCGGGTATCGTATTGTACGCTTATACAAATTTCCTTATCCGCAAATCGATGCCGATGTCCTCAGCCAGCTTCCTGCTCTTTTCAATTTCTTCCTCGGAGAGCACATCCACCACGGTAAACTTCACGTCCGGTATGTGCTTCTTACATTCTCCGGCAAACTTAAGCATCCCTTCAAAGGCATCCTCAAACTGCGGTCTTGTCACATCCATATACTTTTCCTTGTCCGGCGCGTTCAGACTGATGGATACGGCATCCACAGCTTCCGCGAGCTCCGGCACAATATCTCTTCCATAATAGAGGTTTGCCAGACCGTTGGTGTTCACCCGGATGTTCAGCCCGTATTTCTCTTTCGCGTATTTGGCGGATTCTATCAGATTTTCCAGCGCACAGGTGGGCTCACCGTAGCCGCAGTAGACCAGACCTTTATATCCGGTAAAATCAAAATCATCCATAGCGGCGATGACTTCCTCAAGCGTCGGGTCTTCCTTGAGCCAGAGATTCTCTGCATCCCCCACTTTATCCTGATGGCTGCGGATGCAGAATCTGCAGCTGCAGTCGCATTTGTTTGTGAGATTCACATAGACATTATCCTTATATGTATATAAAATATCTGCCATTTTCTTTTCCTCCTTCTATTCGTGCAGATGCGGCAGCCGTGTCCGTCTTTTAGTTCCTG
>OGQQ01000354.1_pt1 | contig 47540 bp, 40 predicted proteins | sample 1553281 | NCBI WGS metagenome assembly OGQQ01 (sample SAMEA2579937, study PRJEB22360) | human gut metagenome | biome: human gut; feature: human-associated habitat; material: faeces | place: Denmark | collected 2008/2010 | reverse complement strand
AAGAGGTTTCGGTCTCTTCCCTTTATTTTTGCCAATGATAATTATACTCTAAGATCACACTATAGGGAGAAATGCGGGGAAAACAATACTTTGCCCTATGTCTTTTGTGCTGTTTTTATACATTGCATATCAGACAGAAGATGACTCCCGTCTCGATAGATGGTGAGCAGCGCCTCTTTGTGAGCAAGTCTTGCACGGATTTTCTTAATATTTTTTTGATTTTCAGGAATCCTCCTCATACGAGTTTACAGTAGTTTGGGGGTATGTTAGAATACAGAAGGACAAAGAAAGGGAAATGAAGTCTTCTATGCTGAAACAGAAAAAGGCGGCATATCAGGAAGCTATGCTGGAAGAATTTAAATGATACGAGGCGGAGAATGAAGAAATTATGTTTTGTAAATTATGATATGACAGTAACGGGAGGTGTTGAGCAGGTGACGACTTCACTTGCCAATGCCTTCTGCAATGATTATGAGGTGTATATTTTTGCGATTTTCGGCAAAGGGAAAGAGGTGCCCTACGACTGGGATGAGAGGATTCATTACCATGCTGAGCTCGTCTGGGACTGCCGCATAAGGACGCGGATGAAGCGGTGTTTCGCGCCTTTCAGAAATTTTATAAGGGACAATCAGATTGACGTTGTCTTTCTGATGGAGAATCATCCGGCGCTGACCGTGTCCCCGGCGCGGTTTTTTACGCGGGCAAAATATGTGTTCTGTGACCACGGGGCGCTGATGAATGAGTGGGAGAAAAAGGATATCCGGCTGTTTCGGTTCTGGGCGGCTCTGATTTCCAACCGGACGGTGACGCTGACGGAGCAGAACCGGCAGGATTATATTCGAAAATTCCATACCAGACCAAAGAAAATACAGAGTATCTACAACTGGATACAGCCGGAGATTATCAAGAGTCGTGAGCCTTATGACAGCAGTTCTAAGAAAATCATTACAGTCGGGCGGTTCAGTGAAGAAAAAGGGTATGATATGCTGGTGGAAGTGGCAAGGAGAGTACTGGGCGTGCACCCGGACTGGGAGTGGCATCTATACGGAACCGGAGAAACTTTTGACGAGATACGCAAAAAAGTGGTAGAATATCACCTGTCCGAACAGGTGATACTGGAAGGAAATGTAAAAAATGTATATCAGGAGTTCGGAAAATACGCGTTTCTCGTGCTCACATCGTACAGGGAAGGACTGCCGCTTGTTCTTCTGGAGGCGAAGGCGTGCGGACTTCCGGCAGTGAGCTTTGATGTGACGACCGGACCGAGAGAAATCATTGAGGACGGAAAGGATGGGTATCTGATACCGCCCTATGATTTGGACAAGATGGCGCAGCGGATTGAGGAGCTTATGCTGGATGCGGAGAAGCGGGCGGCATTTTCTGAACAGACGCAGGCGGGAATCCATAAGTTTGAAAAAGATGAGATATACCGGCAATGGCAGGCTCTGATTGAAGAATTGACATAGAAATGCGGATAAGGCAAGAAGAGAGATATGCCATATAGATTAAAAAGCGCGGCGAAGCCGAGGATATGAACCGGGTGAGGCGCGCAAGAGATGGAGAAGATGATGAAAGTATTGCAAATTGGGATGTCATTTAATCCCGGCGGGATTGAAAGTTTTGTGATGACATATTACAGACAGATGAAAAAGGAAGGCGTGCAGTTTGATTTTATCAGCATGTTCCCGCATCTTGCCTATGAGGAGGAAATCCTGGCGATGGGAGGCAGGGTTTTTCACACGGTGGATGCCAGGAGACATCCCCTCGCCTTTCGCAGGGAGCTCTTAAAGATTCTGGCAGAGGAGAGCTACGATGCGGTACATGTAAACATGCTTTCCGCGGCAAACATCGTGCCTCTGATTGCGGCGAAAGAGGCGAACGTCCCGGTTATCGCGGCTCATTCACACAATTCTTCCACGCCGGGGGTTGCACGCAATGTCCTGCACAGGATAAACAAAGGGTTGATACCGAGATATGCGAATACGTATTTTGCCTGCAGTGAAGTGGCGGGGCAGTGGCTTTTTTCGGAAAGGATTCTTAAGGGAAATCACTTCCATCTCATACACAATGCCCTGGACATGTCCCGTTTTCTTTTCCAGGAGAGGGTACGCGGAGAAATGAGAGAAAAGCTCGGCGTGGAAGGAAAGTTTGTGCTGGGACATGTGGGACGCTTTGAGGAACAGAAAAACCACCTGTTTTTGATTGAGGTGTTTAAAGAAGTCGCGGCGGCGGAAGAAACGGCAGTGCTCTTGCTCATCGGTGAGGGAGAGCTGGAGGGACAGGTCAGACAGAAGGTGGACGAATATAACCTGCGGGAGCGGGTGAAGTTTTTGGGAATCCGCAGGGACGTGAACAAACTTTGGATGGCGATGGACGTGTTCGTCTTTCCGTCCCTGTTTGAGGGACTTCCCATTGTGGCTTTGGAGGCACAGGCTTCGGGAATCCCAAGTGTGCTGTCCGACACCATAACAGCGGAAGTGAAGCTCACAGACAGGGTGGAGTTTATATCCTTGGAGGCAGCGAAAGAAACCTGGCGGGATGTGATTCTTTCTCATAAGAATGAGAGTAGAAGTGAAGAGGATAACGGGCTGATTCGGAGACAATTTCGGGAAGCAGGGTATGATATCGAACAGGAGGCGCAGACCCTTCTGTCCTGTTATCATTTATGAGGCAGCTTCAAAAGATATCATTTATGAGGCAGCTTCAAAAGTTGTTATTTATGAGGTACTTGAGGAGTTGTCATTTTTGAAGCAAATAAGAAACGAAAGACCAGTAAGAGATTGTGCTGTGCCAGTAATATGCACAATCACAAGAAGAAAGAGGAGGAAAGATAAAAGATGCCAGCTATCAGTGTGATTGTGCCGGTATATAAGGTGGAGCCATATATCCACAAATGCGTGGATTCTATTTTGGGACAGACATTTTCAGATATCCAGGTGATTCTTGTGGATGACGGGAGTCCGGATACCTGTGGGGATATCTGCGAGGAATACGCGAAAAAAGATGAGAGAGTGCAGGTTGTTCACAAGGAAAACGGCGGGTTAAGTGACGCCAGAAATGCAGGGATTCCTTATGCCAAGGGCGAGTATGTCATCTTTTTGGACAGTGACGACTATGTGGAAAAGGACATGCTGGAATATTTGTATACCAATATCAAGAAGGCGGGGGCGGATATGGCGACCTGCGGTATTTATGAGGTTTATAAAGACAGGATAGAAGCTCAGGAGGAAGAGGAAGACTTTGTGTGCAGCGGCGAGGAGGCATTTCGCTGTATCTTAAGAGGGCACACCATCCGGGGGGAAATCTGGAACAAGCTGATTTTAAAAAGTTGTATGGAGGATTTGCGTTTCCCGAAAGGGCGGCTCTATGAGGATATCTATTATACAGTGGATTTGATGCAGCGGGTGAAAACTGTGGCAGTGGGGACGAAGCCGAAATATTACTATCTCCACAGAGAAGACAGTATCACAGGGAGGGCTTACCGCCCCCAGCTCTTTGACATCATCGATGGGTATACGAAGAATTACCGGGTAGTGAAAAAGGCATTTCCGGCACTGGAGAAAGAGGCGCAGTGCCTGTGGATATGGTCGCGCTTTATCGTACTGGACAAAATGCTGCTGGAGGACGATTTTCGGACACTGGAAGGCTATAAGGAGCTGAAGCGGTTTATCAGGCGGCATCTGTTTGTGATATGGAGTAATCCTTATTTCCAGAAAAAGAGGAAGATATCGGCGTTTGTTTTATTTCTCAATGTAAGACTGTACCGCCGTCTGGTCTTTATCAGTGAGGAGAAGAAAAGGTAAAGAATGGAAAAACATATAGATTTTACTGATACACGATACGTTCAGAGGGAAGATGGAAAGGAGGCTTCATGAGGAGTAAACTGGCTTTTAAAAACATGGTCGCCAACTTGTTCCTGCAGGTTGTCGTATTTCTGTCTGGCATTATTTTGCCGCGCTTTATCCTGGAGGCGTACGGCTCCAGCATCAACGGCATGATTACCTCCGTAAACCAGTTTTTGACCTATCTCGGTCTGGCGGAAGCGGGGGTGGGGACTGCAACAGTGGTTGCCCTCTATAATCCATTGGCGCTTAAAAAGACGGATGAAGTAAACTCCATTCTGTCCGCCTCCAGACGCTTTTATAATCGTTCGGGGCTTTTGTTTTTGGGACTTACCGCGGCACTGGTCTACATTTATCCTTTCCTGATATCCGGGCAGCTTGACAACAGTCTGGTGCGGTGGATGATTATTGTGCTGGCGGGCAGCACACTGGTGGATTATTTTTTCCTCGGAAAGTACAGGGTGCTCTTGACCGCCAACCAGGAAGGCTATGTGGTGGCGCTTATCCAGGCGGCGGGAACGATTGTGAATATGGCGGTGTCAATCCTGCTTATCTACGCAGGCGCCGGAGTGCTGCCGGTGAAAGCGGTGGCGACAGGGGTCTATATGCTCCGGCTGATTCTCGTGAAGATTTATGCGAAGCGAAGATATCCGGATTTGGATTTCCACGCGGAGCCGAAAGAGAGCGCTCTGAAGCAGAAGAACGCGGCGCTTCTGCACCAGGTGGTGGGAATCATCGTAAACAATACAGACACGACGGTTTTAACCATCTGCCTTGGCAGCCGTTCTCTTTTGGAGGTAAGCGTATATGGCACCTATATGCTGGTTGTCAATGCGGTAAATCAGCTTTTGACGTCTTTCTCCAATGGACTGACAGCGGGCTTTGGCGAGGTTATCGCGAAAAAGGAAGATGAAGTGCTGCAAAAAAGCTATTCGGCGTACGAATACATGTATATGGTGATTCTTTTTGTTGTCATCACCTGTATGGGGGTATTGATTCTGCCTTTTATCGCGGCGTATACGGTCAATATGAAAGATGTACAGTATGTGCGCCCTGTTTTGGGTGTCCTGTTTACCGTCATTGTGTTCCTGCAGAATGTGCGGATTCCGGGGCTTACGATTATCTGCGCTGCCGGGCATTATAAAGAGACAAGATACCAGGCAGTCTTAGAGGCGGTCATCAATGTGACGGTCTCCCTGGCGCTGGTCTGGAAACTGGGAATCACAGGAGTATTGATTGGGACGGTGTGTTCCTACGGATACCGCTCCTTTGACATTATTCTGTACAACAACAAGTATTTGATGAAGGGTTCAGGCAGAGTGTCCTTTTTGCGAATCTTCAGAAACCTTCTGGCGGGCGGTGTGATGATGGGCTTGGGCTGCTTTCTGGTGCCCCAGAGTATGGAGTCGTTTGTCTTATGGTTTCTCTATGCGGCGGGGATGGGAAGCGTCAGCGCGGTGGCAATCATTCTGGTAAATTATGTGTCAGAACCACAGGAGTTTAAAGGACTCGCAGAGAGAGTGAAAGGGATTTTGGTAAGAAAATAGATTGGAAGAGGGAGCAGACAGAGAGGGAAAACAGATGAAAAAATGGATTCACAATATTTATATGCAGATGATTCTGATGTGCGCGGCAGTTGTGTGGACATTGGATTTACGTACATCGAATATCTTTGCGGCAATTGTGCTGCTGTTGCTGTACTGGTTTTTAAATTCATGTCATATTGAACAGACAAAATTAGAAAAAGGGATAGTCACCTTTCTCTCTGCTTTGTTTTCGATTTTCTGGGTGGCAGGAAATTATGAGGTGTACAGCTGGGCAGGGACAGCGAAGATTTTACAGTATCTTCTATCTGTCATCGGACTGTACCTCCTCATAGAAAAGGTGCTTTCTCTGCTCGTCCACTGGCTGTTGTCCATAAACCTGACAGCGGATACTGTGTGGAAGATAAAACCTTGGAAATTCGCGCTGTTGGTATTTTTTATCTGCATTGTGTGCTGGCTTCCTTATTTTCTCGCTTATTATCCGGGCATCATCACAGACGATGCGGAATGGCAGCTGACACAGGCAATCGGTCTGCGCAGCTACAGCAATCATCAGCCGTGGATTCATACAATGATACACAGAGTATTTTATCAGATAGGATATTCTGCTTTTCATACGCCCAATGCGGGAGTGGCAAGCTGCGTATTGGGACAGATGATAATCATGGCAGGGAGCTACTCCTATCTGCTCATGACCTTTTACAAGGAGAAAGTCTGTAAATCTTTTCTTGTGGTCTGTCTTCTTTATTTTGCGGTATTCCCCATTAATGCGCTGTATGCTGTGACTCTGTGGAAAGATGTCCTGCTCGGTGCGGTGGTGCTGATTCTATCTCTCTCTATCTGGAAGATGACGAGAGAAACATGCGGTGTGGGAAATTACATTGTATTCTTTCTCACAGGAATTTTGCTCTGTATACTCAGAAGCAACGGGTTCTACGCTTATCTTTTGTGTGTTCCGTTTCTGATTTTCTTTTTAAAAGGGAAACGGAAAGCGGTGGTTCCGGTTTGTGCTGTTACAATAGCATTGACAGTGATTTATAAAGGTCCCGTCCTTAATTATTTTCACGTGGCAGCGCCGGATACCATTGAATCTCTGTCCATACCGGCACAGCATATCGCCAGAGTCATCGCGGATGACGGAGAACTGACGGAAGAACAGAGAGAACTCCTTGAAAAGGCAGTGGATGTGGACCAGATTAAAGATGTCTATTTTCCGACCATTTCGGACCCCATCAAGACACTGGTGAGGCAGACAGGAGACCAGGAGTACATTGCAGAACATAAAGGGGAGTATCTGAAATTGTGGATAGAGCTGGGGCTGGAGTACCCTGCCACATATATCAAGGCACAGATAGACCAGACAAAGGGATATTGGTACCCGGATGTGCAGTACTGGGTGACCACGACAATGATGAAAGAGAATGATTGGGGAATGTACCGGGATTCTAAACTGCCGAATAGCATTGTGGATATACTGGACAGTCTGGATGAGGTGAATGAGAAAGTGCCTGTTTTGGGGTTGCTTTGGAGTATCGGGTTTTATACATGGACTTTGCTTGTGCTCGCCGGATGTGCAGTCTGCAGGAAAACCTCCATCCTGCCGTTTCTTCCTGTGCTTGCCATCCTTCTGTCTTTGTTTATCGCAACGCCGGTGCAGGCGGAGTTTAGATACAGTTATGCGATGGTGACAGCGATGCCATTATTTATTATGATTGGTTGTACGAATTATGCAAAGGAGAAAAAGGATGGAAAAGATTGCAGTGTTAATACCGTGTTACAATGAGAGTCTGACGATAGAAAAAGTGGTAAAGGATTTTAAGGAAGTCCTGCCTGAGGCAACCATCTATGTGTATGACAATAATTCCACAGACCATACCGATGAAGCGGCGCGCAGAGCGGGCGCGGTGGTGCGATATGAGTACAGACAGGGAAAAGGAAATGTAATCCGCAGTATGTTCCGTGATATCGATGCCCAGTGCTATATTATGGCGGACGGGGATGATACTTATCCGGCGCTCCATGCAGAAAAAATGGCGGAATTAGTCCTTAAAAAAGGGGTGGACATGGTCATCGGAGACCGGCTTTCGTCTACCTATTTTACGGAGAATAAGCGGAGATTTCACAATTTGGGGAACCGTATGGTGCGCTTCTTTATAAACAAACTGTTTGACAATGAGATTCGGGATATCATGACCGGATATCGCGCCTTCAGCAGACGATTCGTCAAATCCTTCCCTGTGTTATCCAAGGGGTTTGAGATTGAGACAGAGATGACCATCCATGCTGTGGATAAGAATTTTCTTTTAGAGGAGATTCCAATCATGTACCGGGACCGCCCGGAGGGGAGCGAATCAAAGTTAAATACGATTTCAGACGGCATCAAGGTTCTGTCAACAATTGCCACGTTGTTCCGGGAGTACAGACCGTTTGCGTTTTTTACCTGCATTGCCGTGTTCCTGTGGGCGATTGCCCTGATTTTGTTCGTGCCAATCCTCATTGAATTTTTCCAGACCGGTCTGGTGCTGCGATTCCCAACCTTGATTGTATCGGGAATCATAGCTGTGATGGGGATGCTTCTATGGGTCTGCGGAATTATCCTCACGGTGATTGTAAAAAAGCACCGGCAGTTATATGAGATTTTACTCAACCAGATGGAACTTTTGGGAAAAGAAGACAAATAAGGCATTTGGAAGCGAAGGGGTCAGACGTGAAGGAGAATCGAATCAGATGAAAAAATTAGCGGCGCAGATTGCAAAATTCGGCGTAGTCGGCGGGAGCGCCTTCCTGATTGACTACGGTGTGATGATAGCCTTGACAGAGCTTGTGGGAATCCATTATCTTATCTCCAGCGGGATTTCCTTTGCCGTATCGGTGATATACAACTATATTTTGAGTGTAACATGGGTTTTTGAGGTGGATAAGGCAAAGGATAAGAGAAAAGAGTTTATCCTCTTTACCGCTTTGAGCATCATCGGGCTGGGGCTGAACCAGGTGCTGATGTGGGGATTTGTGGACGGACTCCACGTATTCTATATGCTGGCAAAAATTGTTGTCACGGCGATTGTGATGGTGTACAACTTTGTGACGAGGAAGCTGTTTCTGGAGAAGAAAAGCTGATTCCCCAGAACAGCAGAGGCGCGGTGTACAAAAGGTGCATGACATATCTCCCGATTGTACAGGGCACAGGAGACATAAAAGGATGCTTCCTATTACAGGTATGAGTAGGGGAAGCATTTTTTTATTGCGCTGTATCATCCGGCAGAAGACGGTCACCGGTATCCACCAGGAGAAGATGACAACCTGAAAGAAAAAGCAGTTTTTTGGAAATTTTACTGAATTACTGGAATTTTTACTGAAATAGTTGAATCTTGTTATCCTTTGTTGTACTATGGGTAACAGATGAAAAAAGAGAAATTTCTGTGAAGCGAGGAGTTCTATGTCAAGAAAGGTGAGAAGGCGCGGCAGGAAGCTCGCGCGAAAGAAAAGAGGCAACTGGTTTACAAGAATGCGTATCTGGCAGAAGGTTCTGGTCTGCTTTTTCGGCGTGTTTGTGTGCCTGCTTGCTACGGCTGTGACTTATGTGGCGGCAAAATGGAGTAAGGTGGACACGCAGAAGATTGAGGCAAAAGATTTGATTATTAACAAGGAAGTCCAGGAGAATGTGGACTTGGGAGAAGGATATACGAACATCGCGCTCTTCGGAGTGGATTCCAGAGATGGAAATCTGGGAGAGGGGAACCGAACTGACTGTATCATTGTCGCCAGCTTAAATAATGAGACGAAAGAGATTAAAATGGTGTCGGTTTACAGGGACACACTTCTGGACCTTTCGGAGGGAACTTACCAGAAATGTAATGCGGCTTACAGCTATGGCGGACCGACAATGGCAATCAACATGCTGAATATGAATCTGGATTTGGATATCCAGGATTACGTAACAGTGGATTTTGGAGCTATCGCGGATGCCATCGATTTGTTGGGCGGTCTGGAGATGGATATCACAGATGAAGAGGCGTATTATATCAGCGAATATTTGCAGGAGACCGCGGATTCTGCCGGAAAAGAGGCACATTTCCTGGACTATGGCGGACACATGGTCCTGGATGGAGCGCAGGCGACTACATATGCCAGAATTCGTTCTACAGCAGGCGGAGACTTTACCCGTACAGAGCGGCAGCGGCTGGTGATTGAAAAGATTGTAGAGAAGGCGACGCAGACAGATTTAGGGACGTTAAACAAGATTATTGATGAAGTGTTCCCCCAGATTTCTACCAGTTTTACCCTTACGGAAATCTTGAATTACGCGAAGGCGTACAAGGATTATAAGCTCGTGGGAAATACCGGATTCCCGATAGATTTGACAACGGATACTCTGTCAGAGCTGGGGAGCGTGGTCATTCCGCAGGATTTGGCAAGTAATGTGACAAAACTGCATGAATTTCTGTTCGGCACAGTCGGCTATTCACCGTCCTCCACTGTAAATACGCTCAGCTCGAACATTGCTTATACAGCGAGTACGGCAGGAAAGGGAGACAGCAGTACGGACAGCACACAGCAGGATACGACCGGGCAAGGGCAGCAGAGTACAGACAGCAATGGAACCTATGATAATACGCAGGACTATGTGCCAGAAGAGATTCCGGATATGACAGTGCCTACAGAGCCTGTGGTGCCGGATGATTCGATGGACGGCACAGGGACAGGGGACAGCAGTACAGATACCGGGGGCGGCGGTGTCACCGGAGGCGGAACAGATATGGGAGATACAGGTGTCGTACAGTGAAAATGTTCTGTGAAGTGACGGGATAACGATTGTTCAGTGGGAGGCAGACCGGAGAAAATGGTGGTTTTCTCCGGTCTTTTTGCCGTTTGCGCAAGGCGTAAACGATAGGGGCTTTATTGCTGTTTACAGTCAGCTCACTTAACATATCTTTACCATCGTCGCCGGAATTATCTGGAAAAGGTTGTCTTTTTCGGCAAAATAAGTTATAATTCACGTACAAATGTTTAGGGGAAATTTGTAAAAAGAAAGGGTAGTGTAAATTAAAGATTAAACAGGGGTGATGAAATGAAGAAAAAAGTATCTGCCGCATTGCTGGCAGCATCTTTGGTGCTGGGCAATGCTCTTACAGTCCTGCCTGCCAAAGCAGCGGATTCATTGGAGGGCGCAGACCCTTATGCATCCGTGGATTTTGAGACCTATCTGGCGGAGCAGGGATTTCCGGAAAGTTATAAAACTGCATTGAGAGGGCTGCATGAATTGTATCCCAACTGGGTCTTTGAGGCACAGCATACGGGTCTTGACTGGTCAGAAGCGCTGGCAGCGGAGAGCACACTGGGCAAGAATCTGGTGCCGGGGTCCAGCATTACGTCGTGGAAATCTACGGATGAAAAGGCATATGACTGGGAGACCGGAGAGTGGGTGGAGTTTGACAGCGGCGGCTGGGTCGCGGCTTCACCGGAGATTATCGCATATTATATGGATGCCCGGAATTTTTTAGACGAGGTTTCTGTCTTCCAGTTTTTGAAACAGAGCTATAATCCAGAGAGAGAGACAAAGACCGGTATAGAGAATATGACTGCAGGGTCTTTTCTGGCAGGGACGTATGAGGAGAATGGGACGAAATCGTATACGGATGCACTCGTACAGGCAGCGGAAGCCTCCAATGTCAATCCCTATGTCCTGGTTTCTATGATTTTTATGGAGCAGGGACGGGATGGAGGAGGCGCCTCCATCTCCGGAACAGAAAAAGGGTACGAAGGATATTACAATTATTTCAATATCGGCGCGTACAAGACCGGTTCCATGTCAGCGGTGGAGAGGGGACTCTGGTATGCAAAGGGTTCTGGCAGCGGGGCTGTTTCTTATAACCGCCCGTGGGACAGCCGAACAAAATCCATCATAGGCGGAGCTATCCACTATGGGGAGAACTATGTAAATCAGGGGCAGGACACTCTGTATCTGAAGAAATATAATGTGCAGGGGAACAACCTGTATAATCATCAGTATATGACAAATGTGGCAGGAGCGGCGACCGAGGGCAGCATCATGTCGGAGGCATATACGGATGGACTGCGCACCGGAAATCTGACGTTTCGCATACCGGTCTATGAGGATATGCCGGAAACAGCCTGCGAAATGCCTACAGGCAATGATACTCCGTCCAGAGATGAGAACGGAGGAGGCAGCGGAAATCTGCCGGATACAGGAAGCGGCGATAACAGCGGCGACTCCACAACCGGAGGGGACAGCACAGGAAGCGATGATTCCACAACCGGAGGAAGCGGCACAGGAAGCGATGATTCCATAACCGGAGGAGGCAGCACAGGAAGCGATGATTCCACAACCGGAGGAAGCGGCACAGGAAATGGTGACTCCACGACCGGAGATACGACCATGGGAGATTCCGGTACAGAGGGGAATAACCCCAATACAGGAAATAACGGCAATGAAAATATTAATGGAAACATTGAACTGGCAGGCGGCGAGGCGAATGTCGGCGACACAGTGATTGTGGAAGCGATTGTCAAGAGCGATGAGGCACAGATTAGTAATTATCAGATTAGTCTTTCCTATGACCCGGACAGTCTGGAGTTTGTCTCCGGGTCCGTGGCAAGAGGGGCAGCAGGCGCGGCGAGTCTGGAAGGAACATTGGACAGCCCGAAGAATACCATACAGTCGGCAGTCATGTTCAAAGTGTTAAAAGAAGGAGAGCATGAGGTCGGAGTTTCTGAGGCGAGGGTGACTACAGCGGATGAAGAGCTGTTGACCATGAGCAGTAAAGCGGCAGTTGTCAAAGGAACGCAGAAAAAAGGAAGCGGACAGGATACAAGTACTTCCCAGGGAAGCGGGACAAATACAGAAAATTCCTCTGGAAGCTCCACGGGAAATACAGGGAATACCCAGAACAGCGGAAACGCAGAGGGAACGACCAATACGCAGAACGGTGGTACCGCAGGAGGAACAGGCAATACGCAGAGTGGACAGACTACACAGGGAACTTCCAATACCCAGAACAGCGCGAACACGCAGGGAACCGTAAACAGTCAGGCTGCGCAGAGTGCGCAGGCGACCGTGAAGGCATCAGAGACACAGAAGAAAGAGAACGGGACAACCGTATCAAAAGCAGAATCCGGCAAGGCGAAAGCGGAGGCGGCAAATGCGAAAGGTGCGTCTGATACAGACACAGAGGAGAAATCGGTCACAGAAGGCTCCAATGTCAGTGGAATTCTGGGAGTCATCGGCTTTATCGGAATCGGCACAGCGGTACTTATCGTGGTGGTGATACTGGCAATCTGGCTGGTTTCAGCGAAAAAGCAGAGAGAAGATGAATCCATTTACAGGGATGAATAGGTGGACATTTAACGGGAAAGAGTGTATGATAAGAAAAGAGTGATCAAATTTCCCGTCAGGGAAGAGAAAAGTAATCCATACAAAAGAGAGGAAGTTTACATGAAAGTAATGAAGAAAATAGCCGCGCTTTTATTAGCCCTGTGCCTTGCCGTGCCAATGAGTGCTTTGGTCGCTGAGGCAGCGGAGGGGTCACTTACCTTCTCTGACCCGTCCACAAAGGTGGGAGAGAATGTCACAGTAGATTTGGCGATAGAAGCAGGAGGAGCAGCCATCGGCGATGCGGATGTGACTATGAGCTATGACACATCGGCATTAGAGTTTATCAGCGGTACAGGAGTACAGGCGGACGGTGCCGGGAAGCTTACCTATTCCGGCAGCGGTACCGGGAGTGAGACAGAACTGCGGACAACCCTGGAGTTTCGTGCTCTTCAGGCAGGAACCGCGGAAATTACTGTGGACAGCTATACAGCATACCTTTATTCAGATGAGACACTGAATCTGGCGGAAGGCTACTCAAATATAGTGATTGAAGCAGCGGACGACGGCAGTACAACGGCAGAGCCTTCAGGCAGCGGCGGCACAGTCACCTCGGCTGTGACAGATATCAAGGTGACGGTGGACGGAATAGAATACAGTTTTTCCGAAGCCTTCACGAAAACGGATATTCCGGATGGCTACAGTGAGAAAACGCTGACTTTCAATGGCGGGGAGCGCAAATTTGTAACCAGCGAGGGCGGTGTTACCCTGGGATTTTTAGTGGATGCCTCGGGACTTGGAAGTTTTTTCCTCTATGATGAGGAGACGGCGAGCTTCTCTCCCTATGTGGAGATACCGATATCTGACAGTACTTCCCTTATCCTGCTGAATGAACCGGATGCCGTGAAACTTCCGGAAGCTTATGCGCAGAAGGAACTGGAGGTGCTGAACCAGACATTTCCTACATGGAACAATGCGGCGGAAGACCCTCGGTTTTATATCTTATATGCGCTGAATACGCGGACAGGCGAAAAGGGACTGTATCAGTATGATATGGAAGATGAAACCTATCAGACGTTTACGGCTCCGGAAGTGACGGAGGAAGTGACGGATAATTCTCTGCTCGGTAAAGTGAAAGACTTTGTGGCAAACCACATCCTTCTTGCCATGATAGCGGGCGCGGTAGTTGTTCTCTTCCTTTTGATTCTTGTCATTGTGCTGGGTGTGAAGGTTATCCACAGAAATCAGGAATTGGACGACCTGTATGAGGAGTATGATATCCCGGTGGACGATGAGCCTGCGGCTTCGCCAAAGGTGCAGGCAAAATCCAGAAAGCAGTTTGTCGGATATGACGAGGAAGACGAGGATTATGACGACGACTATGATGAGGACTACGACGAGGAATATGAGGACGACGATTACGATGGCGATGATTACGATGATGACGGGGACTACGATGAGGATTATGACGACAGCTACGAGGATGACTATGAGGAGGATGTAAGACCCGCCGGAAGAAAGAAGGATAAGAAAGCCGCGAAGGGGAAAAAGGCGGCGTCAAAAGAGAAAGACTATGATATAGATTTCATAGATTTGTAAAAAAGACTTAACAATTAAAAGCAGGGCAAAGCAGTCCAGAATGTGGAAAACTGGGCTGTTTTGCTTTTTTTGATTTACAACAGGGATGAAATTTGTTACAATATGTCCCGTAGTGAAAAATAGAAATAGGCGAAGGGAGCAAATACTTATGTGCGGTATTGTTGGATACATCGGGGACAGACAGGCAGCGCCTGTCCTGCTGGACGGATTGTCAAAGCTGGAGTATCGCGGCTACGATTCAGCGGGAATCGCAGTGTTTGACGGAACAGAGATTAATATGACAAAGGCGAAGGGAAGGCTGAAAGTGCTGGAGGAGCTGACCCATGACGGAGAGACACTGCCGGGTGAACTGGGGATTGGACATACAAGATGGGCGACTCACGGGGAACCCTCCAATACAAATGCACATCCGCATCTGAATAAGAGTGGGAGCATTGCAGTGGTGCACAACGGCATCATTGAGAATTATCTGAAGCTGAAGAAGAAGCTGATTGGAAAAGGGTACGAATTTATTTCAGATACGGATACAGAAGTCATCGCCCACCTTCTGGATTATTATTATGACGGGAACCCGCTGCGGGCAATCACAAAGGTCATGCACCGTATGGAAGGGTCCTATGCTTTAGGCATCATTTTCCGGGATTTTCCGAATGAGCTGTATGCGGTCCGCAAGGACAGCCCGCTTATCGTGGGACATACAAAAGAAGGGTGTATCATCGCATCCGATGTGCCTGCGGTCCTGAAATACACACGGGATGTATATTTTATTGAAAATGAAGAGATTGTGCGCATGGAGAAGGATACGATGGAGTTCTTCAATGTGGATGAAGAGCCCATTGAGAAGGAATCCACCCATATCGACTGGGATGTGGACGCGGCAGAAAAGGGCGGATACGAGCACTTCATGTTAAAGGAGATGTACGAGCAGCCCAAGGCGATTATGGATACGTTTTCTCCGCGCATCAAGAAAAACGAGATTGTGATAGAAGAACTGAATATGACGGATGAAGAAATCAAGGATATCCGCAAGATTATGATTGTAGCCTGCGGGTCTGCGTACCATGCGGGTGTGACCGGAAAGTATGTCTTTGAAGGAATGTCCCGGATTCCGGTGGAAGTGGATTTAGCATCCGAATTTCGTTACCGCAATCCCATCCTGGATGAGGGGACATTGGTCATTGTCATCAGCCAGTCCGGTGAGACGGCGGATTCCCTGGCAGCCCTGCGTGAGTCCAAGGAGAAAGGGGCGAAGGTACTGGGAATCGTCAATGTGGTGGGAAGTTCCATCGCCAGGGAAGCAGACAATGTGATGTACACCTGGGCGGGACCGGAGATTGCTGTGGCGACCACCAAGGCATATTCCAGCCAGCTCATCGCCCTCTACCTGCTGGCAATCAAATTCGGCAGGGTAAAAGGCACAGTGACGGAAAGTCAGGTGGAGGAATATATTGAGGATTTGAAGCGCCTTCCGGAGCAGGTGGAGCTGCTTTTGAACAATAAAGGAAAGATACAGAAATTTGCTAACCGCTACCTTGCGGCACACCAGGTATTTTTCATCGGAAGGGGAATTGATTACGCCATATCCCTGGAGGGCTCTCTGAAATTAAAAGAGATTTCCTATATCCACTCTGAGGCATACGCTGCCGGAGAACTCAAGCACGGCACCATTTCGCTTATCGAGGACGGAACGCTGGTGACGGCGGTTCTGACGCAGAAGGATTTGTATAAGAAGATGATAAGCAATATGGTGGAAGTGAGCACCCGCGGCGCCTTTGTGCTGGCAGTGACAAATGAAGGGAACGATGAAGTGGAACGTGCGGCGGATTATGTTATCTATATTCCGGAGACAAACAGATTTTTCGCAAACTCCCTGGCAATCATTCCTCTGCAGTTGTTCGCATATTATATTTCCGTCGGCAGAGGCTGTGATGTAGATAAGCCGAGAAACCTGGCGAAATCGGTCACAGTAGAATAGAAATCACATAGCAGGAAAGCATAGAAGGAGGATACTGTGCCAAAAGGCGGGGCAGTATTCTCCTTTTTTCAGTTTCAGACTTTGTTAAACAATAAAACACAAATTTGTCACAAAAGTCGGCTATGATAGGAACATAAAATAAAAGAAGGAAGGAATTTCTCATGGAAAATCAATATAATTATTACAATCCGCAGAATGAGCCGCAAAATTTCCAGTACAATCATGATACTGGAAATAACGGAAATAAAAAGCCGAAAAAGAAAATGCCGAAAGCTGTCGCAGTGACAGGACTGGCGCTTTTGTTCGGACTTGTCTCCAGTGCAACGTTCATGTCTGCAAATATCGTGGGGAATAAAATTCTGGGATGGAATGAATCCTCCGGTGGTTCAATCACAGCTTCCTCCAATCAGGTGAAGAACAATGCCTCCCTGACCCAGACCTCCAGCGTGGTGACATCGGATGTGTCAGATATCGTAGAAAATGTGATGCCCTCCATCGTGTCCATCACCAATATGAGTGTACAGCAGGTGCAGGACTTTTTCGGCGGCGTGTATGAGCAGAACAGTGAGAGCGCGGGTACCGGAATTATCATTTCCCAGAATGATTCGGAACTTTTAATTGTGACGAACAATCATGTGGTGTCGGGAAGTGAGACACTGACCGTTACCTTCCATGACGGTTCCAGTGTGGAGGCAAATCTCAAAGGCACCGATTCTGCCCACGATTTGGCGGTCATTGCAGTTCCTCTGAAATCAATATCTGATGATACAAAGGATGCTATCTCTGTGGCGAAACTTGGAGATTCGACAAAGCTTAAAGTGGGCGAACCGGCGATTGCCATCGGAAATGCTCTCGGATACGGGCAGTCTGTAACTACAGGAGTTATCAGTGCCACAAATCGTTCCAGTTCGCAGGCGAACGGAGAAGCAGCGGCAAGTGAGGAGACGAGTGAAGATGACGTTATGCTGATTCAGACCGATGCGGCGATTAATCCGGGCAACAGCGGCGGTGCGCTGGTAAATGCCAGCGGTGAAGTGATTGGCATCAATTCCTCCAAACTGGTAGGAGAGACAGTGGAAGGCGTTGGATATGCAATCCCTATCAGCGATGTGTCAGATATCATCACTGATTTGATGAATCAGAAGACAAAGACAAAGGTCGATGAGGATGACCAGGGAATGATTGGCATCAAAGGATTTGATGTCACAGACGAGTATTCCCAGCAGTTCAATATGCCGACAGGTGTCTATGTCTCTGAAGTAACAAGGAACGGCGGCGCTGACGAGGCGGGCATGACAAAAGGCTGTATCATTACGGGAATCAACGGTTCTACGGTCAGCAATATGGAAGGGCTGAAAAATGAACTGCAGTATTACGCAAAAGGGGACACGGTGACATTGACGGTGCAGATACCGGAAAACAACGGAGAATATACCGAAGAGGAAATAGACGTCACTCTGAGCTAAGCGGGAACTTCTGCGAAATGGCAGGACGAGTGGGTGAAGAGTCTCAAAATGAGGACCTGTGCGGGTGCGAGATGCCGCGTGGCAAAAAGCACCTGGATACAGGTCCTCTTTTTATACTGTTCAAAGGTACTGCACAGAAAAACAGGTAAATTATGACAATTTTCGACAAAAAATGAAAAAATCCCCATTGGTATCCGAAAATGTAGTATCTTATATTAGGTTTAGGTGGTGATTCTCGGAAAATGAGAGCCAAGGGAGGAAACGGTCACGGAAAATACAACGCATATCTATGTCCTCGACGAGGACAAAATGTAGATGAAAGTACAGATTGAAGATATCTATTATATCCAGACAATCAAATCTACACATTACTGTGAAGTCATCACTAAAAATGGCGAAGGTAAACTTCATGCGGATATTAAGACCTTGCATCAGGAACGGCTGCAGGATTTTTTTAAGACAAGGTCTTCCACTTTGGTGAATCTGAATTTGGTCCGCAAGATTGACACAAAGAAACGTGTTTTATACTTCGATGAAGAGATACACTGCACATATACGGAACGTGTGGGGAAAGAACTGAAGCAGAGATTGAAGCTTCGCAGCTACAGAGGATAAAAAGGCGGAAAGATAGGACTGTTTGCCGGGAGCCTACTCATGATATAATAGAGAAGAGGTGCAGTCATGCAGAATAAATTTGCGGAGAGGCTCAAGATGCTGAGGATGGAGTATGGAATTTCCCAGAAAATGCTGGCAAACTGTATTGGTGTAACAAGACAGGCGATAGGCAACTATGAAAAAGGAAAGAGGGAATGCGGATTTGACGTATTGATACTCTTAGCAGAGATGTTCGGAGTGACGACAGACTTTCTGATAGGTTACTCGGATGAAAGAAATTAAAGGTCTTTGGCGGAAGCAAAAGAGGTGTGGAAAAGTATGTAGGAAAATTGCCGCTGTTGTAAAAAGCGGCAATTTCCATGTGGCGCGCTCTGCCATAGACAGCACAGATATCCTCATTTATGCTGTGCGGTGTACAGAGAAAAGGCTTACCTGCGGCTTGAGTCCTGACGGATATCAAATTCCGGGTTGATGGCGTAGAAGTTTCTGCTGTCCAGATTATCCTGGACGATGCGGAGACTTTCCCCGAAACGCTGGTAGTGTACGATTTCCCTTTCGCGTAAGAAGCGGATGGGGTCGCAGACTTCCGGGTCTTTTACGAGCCTTAAAATATTATCATAGGTTGTGCGGGCCTTCTGTTCCGCAGCCATATCCTCGTGCAGGTCGGTGATGGGGTCGCCTTTGGACTGGAAATAGGTAGCGGTCCAGGGCGTGCCGCCCGCAGATTGTGGCCAGAGCGCCAGTGTGTGGTCTACATAGTAATTCCCGAAACCGGATTTTTCGATTTCCTCCGGCGTCAGATTTTTTGTGAGCTGGTAGACGATGGCGCATATCATCTCCATGTGTGCCAACTCTTCCGTGCCGATATCTGTGAGGATGCCGGTCACTTCTTTGTATGGCATAGTATAGCGCTGTGAGAGATAGCGCATGGAAGCGGCAAGCTCTCCATCGGGTCCGCCGAACTGGGAGATGATAATCTGCGCAATCTTCGGGTTGGTCTGCGTAATTTTTACCGGATACTGTAATCTTTTTTCATAACCCCACATATTAACATCCTCCTTCCTGCCACGGCCATGGTTCATTTATCCAGCTCCATCTGTCTGTGCAGGACTCTGCGGCAGTGTCGATGGTCAACGGACCGTACTGTGCGGCATATTCTTTCAGCGCCTTGTTGCGCATGCGGCTGTACTCCTGGAAATAGACGAGCGCCTGCTGGTCGCACGGATGGGTGTCGAGATACAGTTTTACATCGTCAACAGCGAAGCTGACCTGGTTGATATGATTCAATAATTCCTTTCTGTTAAGCTGTCCGTTCATCGATTACACCCTCCTCTTCCATGGAATGGTTTATCCAAATCTTCAAAAATCGTCCCTCTCTGAAAGCCCTGGCATATCTCGTAAATATTCTGCCATTGCTGCCAGGGAACATATGCCATTGCGAGGGGCATACTATCTACAGGGGCACAGGGCTGTCCGGGACAGCCAAAAGAAGAGCGCGCCCTCTCAGAAGTGCGGGGCATGGAAGAAGGACAGGATGTGCATGGCATGGAGGCAGAGCGGGGTGAACCGCTGCCTGCGCGCTGCATATGCGGATTTCTTGCCGCTGTCTGCCTGTTTAAGCCCATATGGTTCGGGTTCTGACAATTCGCCATTTGCGATTGCTCCTTTCCTGAAAACTTTACAGTATTATAGTATGGAAAAAAAGAAAAAAAGGTTCTGGGAGAAAAATAAAAGGTTTCTCTTTACTTTTGGAGAAAAATTATATATAATAGAAAAGTCGCCGGGGTGTGGCTCAGTTTGGTTAGAGCGCACGGCTGGGGGCCGTGAGGTCGCAGGTTCGAATCCTGTCACCCCGATAAGCAAGAGGGCTTGATTTTCCGTGAGGAAGTCAGGCTCTTTTTCTTCTATAAGGATAGTCCAAAGAACTATCCTTATAGAAGAAAAGCCCTCCGGGCAGGAGAAAGGTCCTATGGGCAGAAAATTTTGTTGTGTTTCACAATAAAAGAGGCTATAATAATTAAGATTATAAGAACATAGCAGAAGAATTTGACGAGAATAGTGAGGAGACAAACAGATATGTGTGGTTTTGCAGGATTTGTCGGAGAAGTGGAAAATAGAGAAGAGGTACTCGTGCAGATGATGAATACCATTGTGCATCGGGGACCGGACAGCGAAGGAAAATATGTAGATGCAGATGCGGCTCTGGGATTTCGCAGGCTGAGCATCATTGACCTCTCCGCAGTGGGGGACCAGCCCTTATATAATGAAGATAGAAGTCTGGTGCTGGTGTTCAACGGGGAGATATACAATTATCAGGAACTGAGAGAAGAACTGGTGGAAGCGGGGCATGTGTTCGTGTCCAACACAGATTCCGAGACCCTGGTGCACGGGTATGAACAGTGGGGCGAAAAGCTCCTTGACAGGCTGCGGGGAATGTACGCGTTCGCCATCTGGGATATAAAGAAAAAGAAACTGTTTGCGGCGAGGGATATTTTCGGAATCAAGCCGCTTTACTACGCGCAGATGAACGATACGCTGATGTTCGGCTCGGAGATTAAATCGTTTTTAGAGCATCCGAAGTTTGACAAGGTATTTAACGAGGAGGCGCTGGGAAATTATTTGTCTTTCCAGTTTGTTCCCACCAACGAGACCTTTTTTAAAGGGGTGTTCTGCCTCCAGCCGGGACATTACTTCACCTATGAAAATGGAAAGATGGACATTGTCCGCTATTTTGAACCTCATTTTACCGGGAACACGAAGAAGTCCTTCGAGGAAGTGGTGGAAGAGGTAGAAGCGGTCATGAAGGAATCCGTGGAGATGCACAAAATCAGTGATGTGGAGGTGGCTTCTTATTTATCCAGCGGCGTGGACTCCAGTTATCTGACCTATTTAGGGCAGGTGGATCACACGTTTACAGTGGGATTTGATGAGGGGAAATACAGCGAGATTCAGGATGCCAAGGAGTTCGCAGCGAGCATCCACATGGAAAATGACGCCAAAGTCATCACTCCTGACGAGTACTGGGACAGACTTTCCGATATTCAGTATTATATGGACGAGCCGGTGGCGGACCCAGCGGCGATTGCCCTGTATTTCTTAAGTGAGGAGGCATCCAAGAAGGTCAAGGTAGTACTCTCCGGGGAAGGGTCTGACGAGCTCTTCGGCGGCTACAATATCTACTGTGAGCCTCTGGAGCATTTAAGCTTCAATCGGATTCCTTTCTTCATCAGGAGATTTCTCGGAAAATTTGCGGAGTACTGTCTTCCCAGAGGTGTGAAGGGAAGGGGATTCCTCATGCGCCACGGAAAGACATTGGAGGAACGGTATTTTGCCAATGCCACCAATATCTTTACTGAGCGGGAGGCAGATAAGATTCTTAAAAAGGGCTGCAAGCCGGGCATCCAGAAGGTGACCCGCCCTCTGTATGACAGGGTGAAGGACAAGGATGCAGTGACCAAGATGCAGTATGTAGACCTCCATCTGTGGCTGGTGCATGATATCCTCATGAAGGGGGATAAGATGGGGATGGCAAATTCTCTGGAAGTTCGGGTGCCGTTTTTGGATAAGAAGGTGCTGGAACTGGCAGAGACCCTGCCGCTTGATTACAAAGTGCGGGCGCCGAAGACAAAGGTGGCGCTCAGGGGAGCGGCGGAGAAGGTTATCCGCAGCAAGACGGCAGAGAAGAAGAAACTGGGCTTCCCCATACCGATTCGTGTATGGCTGAAGGAAGACAAGTATTATGAGCAGGTGAGAGAGATGTTCTCATCCGAGGCGGCGAAGAAGTTTTTCCACACAGATTTGCTTCTGAAAATGCTGGACGACCACAAAAACGGCAGACATACAAATGAGAAGACAGACAACAGCCGTAAAATCTGGACCGTATACATTTTCCTTGTGTGGTACGACCGCTTTTTCGGACACGGGAAACCGGTACACCCGGCGATGCATGTAAGATAATTGGGGAGATTCTATGAGAAGCAGAACTGTACAGCCGGTGAAACGGCGGGGACAGAGTGACAAAAAAACAGGGGGAAGAAAAGGGAAGAACAATTTGGGGGATACCCAGCCCATGCGGGCGGTGAAAGCGCCTTCGGCCACACAGTCCAAACAGGCAGGGAGGACTTCTTCCGCGACCCAGCCTATGCGGGCGGTACGGACATCCTCTGCGACCCAGCCCATGCGGGCAATGCGGACGTCCTCCGCGACCCAGCCCATGCGGGCGGTACGGACGTCCTCTGCCACCCAACCCATGCGGACAACGCGGACGTCCTCTGCGACCCAGCCTATGCGGACAGGAAACTCCGGGGCAGGGACACAGACGAGAAGGCTGGGAGAGGGAGTGCAGATTCGCAGTGTGGCACCTGACAGCCAGCGGAGCCAGACTCTTCGCTACCGGGAGAAGTACCAGCAGGTGGTATCCAGGCGTATGAGGGATGTGTCTGTGCCGAAACCGGAGGCGCAGATGGAGCGCCGTTCTAAGAGAAAGCCGCGGGGCATTGCGGCTCTGATAGGGAGAGCGAGAGAGGCAAAATCGGACACGCAGGCGCACTATTTTGACTATGATTTGCTTATCGTCATTGTCTTTTTGATGTGCTTCGGGCTTGTCATGCTCTACAGCACCAGTGCCTACAGCGCTCAGGCGGATTTCGGGAATGACATGTATTATTTTTCCAAACAGGCGCTTATCGGAGCGTTGAGTTTTGTCGCCATGCTGGTAGTTTCAAAGATTGACTACCATTTTTACGGGGCGTTCGCCTTTGAGATTTACATCATATCGATGATACTGATGGGGCTGGTACAGACGCCGCTGGGAGTAACGGTCTACGGCGCCAGACGGTGGATTCAGCTTCCGGGCAATATGACGCTGCAGCCCTCGGAGATTACAAAGATTGCGGTGATTTTGTTCCTCTCCTATGAACTGTGCAGGAGAGGGAAGCAGATGTATAAGATGGAAGGCATCCTGCGGGTAGGCGCCTATGGAGCTGTGGCGGCGGGGGGTGTCCTGTTTTTGACGGATAACTTAAGTACGGCAATCATTGTTATGGCGATATGCTGTATTCTCATTTTCATCGTCTATCCGAAGATGAAACCGTTTCTCATAGGAGCGGGGGTGGCGGCTGTGCTTGCCGCGGTGTCCATCAAGATTATGTCTGTGACACTGATAAACAGCGATAATTTCCGCCTGCGGAGAATACTGACCTGGCTGGACCCGGAGAATCATCTGGACACCGGAGGCTTCCAGGTGATGCAGGGGCTTTACGCTATCGGCTCCGGAGGGTTCTTCGGCAAAGGATTGGGCAACAGTACGCAGAAGCTGGGAGTTATCCCGGAGGCGCAAAATGATATGATACTCACGGTTATCTGTGAGGAGCTGGGTGTGTTTGGCGCAATCGTGATTCTGATTTTATTCGGATATATGCTGTACCGGCTGATGTTTATCGCAAAGAATGCGCCGGACCTTTACGGCTCACTGATTGCCGTTGGTATCTTTGCACATATCGCCTTACAGGTGATTCTGAATATTGCCGTGGTGACGAACCTTATTCCTACCACGGGTATTACCCTTCCTTTTATCAGTTACGGGGGAACTTCCATCCTGTTTTTGATGACAGAGATGGGGATTGCGCTGGGAATTTCCAGGAGGATTAAATTAGAAGATTAAAAGGATAACAGATGTCCGTCCGCGAAAACACGAAATCATGTTTTTGTGGGCGGACATTTGTACATCGACAGTGTGAGTGAACGGTGACGAAAAACTCTTTTCATCCGGATAAAATTGTGTTATATTGGTATAGAGTTATGTAGTAATCGAAACTACATATAATAGAAATATACTACGCGCAATGCGGTGTCGGAGGATGGAATTATGGATTATAAGATTATTGTGGACAGCTGCGGGGAGCTGACAGAAGAGATGAAACGAAGCGGTATCTATGAGACGGCTTCTCTGAGTATGCTGGTGGATGGAGTGAATATTGTGGATGATGAGACATTTGACCAGGCGGATTTTTTACGCCGCGTGGCTGCGAGTCCGGAATGTCCCAAGTCATCCTGCCCGTCGCCGGCGGCATATATGGAGAGTTATAAAGGGGAGGAGAAGCGCATCTATGTGGTGACACTCTCCGCGGAGCTGAGCGGCTCTTACAACAGTGCGGAGCTTGGGAAAAAGCTGTTCCAGGAAGGGGCGGAAAAGAAGAAGATTTACGTGTTTAATTCCAGGTCCGCCTCCATAGGAGAGACGCTCATTGCCCTGAAGATACAGGAATGTGAAGAAGCGGGGATGGAGTTTGAAGATGTGGTGGAGCGTGTGGAATCTTATATAGGAGGACAGCATACGTATTTTGTGCTGGAGAATCTGGAGACGCTGCGGAAGAACGGAAGACTCACGGGAATCAAATCTTTTGTGGCGAGCGCTTTGAACATCAAACCGGTGATGGGGGCTACCCCACAGGGAACCATCTGCCAGTTGGGACAGGCGAGGGGAATGAAGCGCGCCCTGGCAAAGATGGCAGACCATGTGGCACAGGACTGTGTGGACTCTGAAAGGAAGACACTGGCAATCTCCCACTGCAACTGCCCCAAGAGAGCGAAGGAAGTGGAGAGGATGCTGCGGGAGAAGATGAACGTGAAGGCGAGCTTTATCGTGGATACAGCGGGAATCAGTACTATGTACGCCAACGATGGCGGCGTCATCGTCGTCATCTAAAGGCGGCAGCGCGGATGAAAAGAAGAGCGCTCATGTGGTCAGGGCGCGGATGCGGTCATCTAAAGACTTGCCAAAAGGTGGGGAACTGTGGTAAACTATCCACAGGCATGAGCTTAAGAATAATTACGAAGGAGCGATGGCAATGAGTCAGGAAAAGGTAGACCGCTATAAGCAGGAGAAGGCGAACCGCAAAAAAATCATGAAGAAACAGAGGATGATGAGCGTCCTGCGAAAGACGGTACTTTCCCTTGTGGCACTCGCTTTAGTGGGATGGATTGGATATTCAGCGTACGATACCTACGATTCCAATAAGGAGAGAAAAGTGGCGGAGATTAACTACGATGCGCTGAACACTTACATCAATGGTCTTACACAGACAGAAGAACCCGCAGAATAGGGTGGGAAGAAGTGGAAGCGTAAGAGGTGGGAAGATTTCCCACTGCAAATTGAAAAAAATAAAAATGTCCTGAAAATCAGACGATTTTGAGCGAAATACAATATGTGGGGTGCATGATTTTTCATGCACCCCAAGTTTTGTGTTTGGAGAAAGTGTTTTGATTTTTAGGACATTTTTTTGTTGCTTTTTTCAGGCGGAGAAACAAAAAAATCACAAAAAAGGGGTTGAAAAAGGGGGGAGTGTGGTTTACAATGGAGTCAAGTGGTGAGAAGTGGTAGACAGTGGCATAAAGTGGGGAGGAATGTGGAGGCCCACACAAAGAGAAAGGATTCCAGATGTTATTAGGGGAGTTTAATCACAGCATTGATGAAAAAGGTCGATTAATCATTCCAGCCAAGTTACGGGACGATTTGGGAGAGAGTTTCGTAATCTGTAATGGTCTGGAGGGCTGTCTCTTTGTCTACTCACAGGAAGAATGGAACAAATTCGTTGCCGAACTGGAAACCTTGCCACGGATGAATAAGGATGCCAGAATCTTTAAGCGCTACTTTTTCGGAAGTGCCTCGGAGGGCAGTTTCGATAAGCAGGGGAGAGTGCTGGTACCACCATCTTTACGAAAAGCGGCAAACCTGGAGAAGGAAGTGGTCCTGGTGGGAGTTCAGGACCGTGTGGAAATCTGGGACAAGGCACTTTGGGAAGAGAGAAGTCAGATTAGTGAGGAAGATTTGGATGCCATCGCGGAGCGTATGGAGTCCATTGGAATCCGGATTTGATTTCAATTAGTGAGATAAGGTGGTAAGTGAGATGGCATTTGGGCACACATCAGTATTACTGGAAGAAACGGTAGACGGTCTGGCGGTAAAGCCGGATGGGATTTATGTAGACGCCACACTCGGCGGAGGCGGACATGCCTTCGAGGTGTGCAGGCGGTTAAGCAGCAAGGGGAGTTTTATAGGAATAGACCAGGATGCCGCGGCGATTGAAGCGGCGAAGAGCCGGCTGGCTGACTTTGGGGAGAAAGTCACCATTATCCGGAGCAATTATTGTGAGATGAAAAAGCGGCTCTTGGACCTGGGAATCGACAAGGTTGACGGTATTGTCCTGGATTTGGGGGTATCCTCCTACCAGCTGGACACCGCTGAGCGGGGGTTTTCCTACCGGGCGGATGCACCGCTGGACATGAGGATGGACCAGAGGCAGGAGAAGACAGCCCGCGACATTGTCAACACTTACAGTGAGGCGGAATTATATCGGGTCATCCGTGACTACGGGGAGGACAGGTTTGCGAAGAATATCGCGAAGCACATTGTCAGGGAGCGGACACAGCATCCGATAGAGACCACCGGTCAGTTGAACGAGGTCATCAGAAGAGCGATTCCGATGAAAATGCAGAAGACCGGCGGACACCCGTCCAAACGGACATTTCAGGCAATCCGGATTGAATTGAACCGGGAGCTGGATGTCTTAAAAGATTCACTGGATGAAATGATTGAGATGTTAAATCCAGGGGGAAGGATATGCATCATCACATTTCATTCACTGGAGGACAGGATTGTAAAGAGTGCTTTTCGCAAAAACGAAAACCCATGCACCTGTCCCAGCCATTTTCCTGTTTGTGTCTGTGGGAACGTATCAAAAGGGAAAGTGGTGACACGAAGGCCCATCCTTCCTGGGGAGGAAGAGATGGAGAAAAACAGCCGTTCCAAGAGCGCGAAGCTCCGTATTTTTGAACGGCAGTAATTTCAGGGAGTATCAGACATAAACGATTTACCGGGAAGGGGAGAGCCCGGTGAGACAGACTTAAGAAAGGGGCAGACGCTTATGGCAGCAGCAAGAAGAAACACAGGAAGTTACAGACGATATGGTTATGCTGACGAGAGCCAGAGGACATTTTATGTCTATGGAAATACCGTACGCCAGGCGGAAGTCCTGCCAAAAGAACAGCCGGCAAGGCGCACACGCAGACATACACGGACGAGCAGTCAGGTGAAGAAGAACCGTAACCGGGCGATGAGCATGAATCCGGCATACGTGGGATTTCTCGCGGTAGCGGCATTCTGCGCGGTGTTCGTATGTATGATGTATCTGCGCCTGCAGTCCGATATTGTGAGCCGTTCGGAAAATATCACTGCCCTGCAGCAGGAACTTTCCGACTTGACAGAGGCGAATGATACGGCGTATAATGCAGCTACGGATTCTGTGAATCTCAATGATGTGCGCAGCAAGGCGATGAATGAACTGGGGATGGTGTACGAGGCGCAGGGAACTGTGATTGAGTATGACAGCCCGACCAGTGATTACGTGAAGCAGTACAGCGACATTCCGAAAGACGGAGTGCTCGCCAAGTCGCGGAGCGTAACAGAGTAAGGATTTTATTATATGGCTAGAAGAAGAAACCAAAAGAACCGATTTGAATTTTTGACAAAGAGATTTCCTACAAGGATGCAAAAAAAGCTGGTACTGTTGTTTATGGCAATCATACTGGCTTTTGTTGTTCTTATAGGAAAGATTACCTATATCAATGCATCTAAGGGCAGCGGGTACACGAAAATCGTGTTGGACCAGCAGGGCTATGACAGCAGGGTGATTCCCTATAAACGGGGAGATATCGTGGACAGGAACGGCACGAAGATGGCGACCAGCGAGCGGGTGTACAATGTGATTCTCGATGTGGTGGTGCTCACATCAGATGATGAGTACTTAGCCCCCACCAAAGAGGTGTTAAAGGACTTGTTTGGCATCGAGGAGAGCACGGTCGATGCGGCGATAGAAAGCAGCCCGGAGAGCCGCTATGTGATACTGCTGGAGGGCGTGGATTACGAGACGGCGAAGAAATTCCAGGATATCGAGGCGGACACGGAAAACTATCCCAATGTAAAAGGGGTGTGGCTGGAAGATGATTATGAGAGGACCTACCCTTATGGTACACTGGCAAGTGATGTGGTGGGATTTACTGTTTCCGGGAACGCAGGCACCATTGGCATCGAGAGTGCTTACAATGATGTGCTCAACGGTACGGACGGCAGGGAGTACGGCTACTTTGCCAGCAAATCCTCTGTGGAGCGCACGGTAAAGGCACCGGTAAACGGAAATACCGTAGTTTCCACAATTGATGTCACTCTGCAGAGCATTGTAGAACAGTGTATCATGGATTTCAACAACGCCCATGCCGAGGAGGGAGAGCTGGGAAGTAAAAATACCGCTGTCATTATCATGGACCCTAATACAGGGGAAATCCTGGCGGAAGCATCCTATCCCAATTTTGATTTGAACAACCCGCGGGATTTGTCGGGTATCTATTCCGAGGAAGAGTGGAAAGAGATGTCCGAGGAGGCACAGATTGAGGCGATGAATGCTCTGTGGCGCAATTTCTGTGTCAGCGATGCCTTTGAGCCCGGTTCTACCATGAAGCCTTTTACGGTGGCGGCGGGGCTGGAGACCGGAGCCATCACGGGAAATGAAAGCTACACATGCGGAGGCTATCTGCATGTGGGAGACTATGATATCAGCTGTCATTTAAAGACCGGACACGGCACAGTATCCGTGCAGGATTCCATCGCCTATTCCTGCAATGTGGGGCTTATGCACATCGCGGAAACCATAGGGGTGCAGGATTTTACGAAATACCAGAGAATATTCGGGTTTGGAGAATATACGGGCATTGACCTTCCGGGGGAGGCATCCACCGCGCCTCTTCTCTACACGGAGGAGACCATGCAGGTGACGGATTTGGCGACCAATTCCTTCGGGCAGAATTTTAATGTCACCATGACGCAGCTTGTAGCGGGGTTCTGCTCACTCATCAACGGAGGGTATTATTATGAGCCCCATGTGGTAAAACAGATACAGGATGAGGACGGAAGGGTCATTGAGACAAAGGACCCGGTGCTGCTCAGGAAGACCATCTCCACGGAGACTTCGGAACAGTTGAAGACCTACTTAAAGGCGACTATGGAGTACGGGACCGGTGTTCCGGCAAATGTGGAAGGCTATGATATCGGGGCGAAGACCGGTACAGCGGAGAAGCTTCCCAGAGACAATGGAAAATATCTGCTCTCCTATGTGGGATATGCGCCCCAGGAAAACCCGGAAATCCTTATCTATGTAGTGATAGACGAGCCCAATGTGGATGCCCAGGATGACAGTTCCCTGGTGCTGGGGCTGGCGAAAGAGATTATGTCCCAGGCGTTTCCTTATTTGAACATCACCACCATTGAGGGCTACACGCCGGGGAATACAGACACTTCCGCACAGGAGAACTATTCCCAGACAGAATATACAGATTATGACGCGAATTATGAGGAAACGTACAGCAACACCGACGGTTCCTACGTGGATGAGAACTACACGCCGGATTTGGACGACTGGGCGACAGGAACTCCTGCCGGATAGAGAAAAATCCCTGCCGGATAGGGAAGAAACTCTTTCGGGCAGAGAGGAAGCTCTGCCGGATAGGAAGGAAGCGGACAGATAAGAAGATGAATAACCTTGCAGAAGAATTAATATGTTTTAAAAAGATTCTTTTGCAGGGTTTTTGTTTTTATGAAAAATAAAACATATAATAAGAAGAAAATCCTCGTTGTTTTTGGCTGCGCATCGCTGGTTTTAATTGGTTTGATTGCAAGGCTCGTATATCTCATGGTATTTGACGCAGAATATTATCAGAAGATGGCGCAGGCACTTCATGAGAGGGAGCGGGAAATCAAGGCGGCGAGAGGCGAGATAGTGGACCGCAACGGCGTGGTGCTGGCGACAAATAAGACGGTGTGTACCATTTCTGTCATTCACAGTCAGATTGAGGATGCGGACCTGGTGGTGGAGACACTGTCAGCGGAATTAGGACTCTCGGAAGAAGAGGTCCGCGCGAAAGTGGAGAAGGTATCCTCCATGGAAAAGATTAAGACCAATGTGGAGAAAGAGATTGGCGACAGAATCCGCAATTATAACCTGGCGGGCGTGAAGGTGGATGAGGACTTCAAGCGCTATTACCCCTATGATGAACTGGCTTCTAAAGTGCTGGGATTTACAGGCGGGGACAATCAGGGAATCATCGGGCTGGAAGTGAAGTATGAGGAATATCTAAAGGGCACTAACGGGACCATCCTCACTGTGACAGATGCCAGAGGAATTGAACTGGAGGGTGTGGCGGAAGACAGGGTGGAGCCGGTGGACGGAGAGACCCTTCAGATTAGTCTGGATTACAATATCCAGGCATACTGTGAGCAGGCAGCGCTGAAGGTGATGGAGGAGAAGCAGGCGGATGCGGTGTCCATTCTCCTGATGAACCCCCAGAACGGGGAAATCCTCGCCATGGTCAATGTGCCGGAGTTCAATTTAAACGAGCCCTACGAATTGAACACCGGGGCGGATACAAGCGCGATGACAGACGAGGAACTGCAGGATGCCTTAAATCAGATGTGGAGGAACGGATGCATCAACGACACCTATGAGCCCGGTTCTACCTTTAAGATTATCACCTCGTCGGCGTGTCTGGAGGAGGGGGTGGTATCTCTGAACGACACCTTCTCCTGCCCGGGATACCGGATTGTGGAGGACCGGAAGATTCGCTGCCATAAGGTGGGCGGGCACGGCGCCGAGACTTTCGTGGAAGGGATACAGAATTCGTGCAACCCTGTGTTCATCGATATCGGGCTGCGCCTGGGAGCAGAGAAGTTCTACGACTATTTTGAAAAATTCGGTCTGCTCTCCCTGACCAATATCGACCTGCCCGGTGAGGCGGGGACCATCATGCACAAAAAAGAAGATATCGGTACAGTAGAATTGGCAACTATGACTTTTGGGCAGTCTTTCCAGATTACGCCCATCCAGATGGCGACCACGGTCAGTTCCATTGTAAACGGCGGCAGGAGGGTGACGCCCCATTTAGGCGTGGCGGTGCTGGATGAAAACGGGGAGGAGATTGAGCGGTTTTCCTATGAGACGAAAGACGGCATCGTCTCAAAAGAAACTTCAGAAACTATGCAGATGCTGCTGGAGTCCGTGGTCTCGGAGGGGTCCGGGAGCAACGCCTATATTGAGGGGTATTCCATCGGAGGCAAGACGGCAACCTCCCAGACGCTTCCCAGGAGCGCCAACAAATACATCGCCTCCTTTATCGGGTTTGCCCCGACGGACGACCCGCAGATACTCGGCATGGTGGTCATCCATAATCCCCAGGGCGTGTATTACGGGGGAACCATCGCGGCTCCGGTGCTGCGCAGCATCTATGACAACGTGCTTCCATATCTGGGGATTGAAAAAGAGTAGGTTATGCTGTATACTGTATGGGGTATTTTGAGCGTAAACCTGTAAAGACAAAAGAGATAAAGAGGTGTATTTATGAGTAATGATGTGATTATTCCGGTACTGATATCCTTTGCCATAAGCCTGATATTGGGACCGGTGGTAATTCCTTTTTTGAGGAAACTGAAGATGGGGCAGACAGAGCGTGAGGAAGGGGTGAAATCCCACTTGAAAAAGGCGGGGACCCCGACCATGGGCGGAATCATCATCCTCGCCAGCATCATCATCACGTCGCTGTTCTATGTAAAAGAGTACAGTGAAATCATTCCTATTTTGTTCCTTACTGTGGGCTTTGGATTGATTGGATTTCTGGATGATTATCTGAAAGTAGTGATGAAGCGTTCCGACGGGCTGTATCCGAAACAGAAGATGGCGCTGCAGATTGTGGTGACAGCAATATTCGCCTACTACCTGGTGAAGGTAGCGCATGTGCCGCTGACCCTGCTCATCCCCTTCTCCGGCGGGCAGTATCTGGACATCGGCTGGGCGGCAGTGCCCCTTTTGTTCATCGCGGTCATCGGGACCGTCAATGGCACCAACTTCACCGACGGGCTGGACGGACTGGCATCCAGCGTCACAGTGCTGGTGGCGACCTTCTTTACGGTGGTGGCGATTGGAACGAAAAGCGGCGTGGAGCCCATCACCTGCGCGGTTGTGGGGGCGCTCCTCGGATTTCTGCTCTTTAACGTGTATCCGGCGAGTGTGTTCATGGGAGATACGGGTTCCCTTGCCCTCGGCGGTTTTGTGGCGGGGACAGCGTACATGCTGCAGATGCCGCTCTACATTATTATCGTAGGACTGATTTATCTGGTGGAAGTGGCTTCCGTCATGATACAGGTGACATATTTTAAAAAGACAGGGGGAAAGCGCTTCTTTAAGATGGCGCCGATTCACCACCATTTCGAATTGTGCGGATGGTCAGAGACAAGGGTTGTCGCGGTATTTTCCATCGCCACGGCAATCCTCTGTCTGATTGCTTTGATGGGGGTATAAGATATGGACGTAAGAGGAAAAAAAGTACTGGTATTTGGCTCCGGTATCAGCGGAGTGGCGGCGAGCAGGCTTTTACTGGGCGGCGGAGCTTCTGTAGTGCTCTATGACGGCAATGCCTCCCTGGATGAGGCGAAGATTCGCGGGGAGATTTTAGACGGGCTTTCGGGGCACACGGTGGAGATTGTGCTGGGAGAGTTCCCGAAGGAGCTGCTTGACGGACTGGATTTGACGGTGATGAGCCCCGGAGTTCCCACGGACCTGCCGGTGGTGGAGAAGATGAGGGAGAGAGAGATTCCCATCTGGGGAGAGATTGAACTTGCCTATGTCTTCGGGAAAGGAGACGTACTCGCCATCACAGGAACCAACGGGAAGACGACCACCACAGCGCTCTTAGGAGAGATTATGAAAGATGCCGGGAAGTCCACCTATGTGGTGGGAAATATCGGAAATCCCTACACGGACATCGCGGCGCAGACAGCGGAAGATTCTGTCATCGTGGCGGAGATGAGCAGCTTCCAGCTTGAGACGGTACATACCTTTGCGCCGAAAGTGAGCGCTATCTTAAATATCACGCCGGACCATTTGAACCGCCATCACACCATGGAAGCCTATATTGAGGCGAAGGAGAATATCGCGAAAAACCAGGGACCTCAGGATGTATGTGTGTTGAATTATGAGGACGAAGTGCTGCGCGCCTTTGGGGAAAAGATACACACGAGGGTTCTATATTTCAGCAGCCAGCGTAAACTTAATAAAGGCGTGTATCTGGAAGACGGCAAAATCATGCTGAACCTGGACGGTGAAGTCTGCCTCTGCCATGTGGATGAGCTGCACCTGCTGGGTGTGCACAATTACGAGAATGTCATGGCGGCTGCGGCGATGGCGGCTTCCTACGGGATTGCGATAGAGAGTATACGCCGTACTGTGAAGGCGTTTCAGGGTGTGGAACACCGTATAGAGTTTGTTGCCGAGAAAAACGGGGTTGCCTACTACAATGACTCTAAAGGGACCAACCCCGACGCTGCCATACGCGGCATACGCGCTATGAAGCGCCCTACCGTGCTGATTGGAGGCGGCTATGACAAGGAGTCTTCCTATGAAGAGTGGATTGACGCCTTTGACGGGAAGGTCAAGAAGCTGGTGCTCATCGGCGCCACGCGGGAAAAAATTGCCGATGCCGCAAGAAAACAGGGATTTACGGATATCGAGTTTGCCGATACGTTTGAGGAGGCATTTCAGATTTGCGCGGACACGGCGGTACCCGGCGATGCGGTATTATTGTCCCCTGCCTGCGCGAGCTGGGGAATGTTTAAAAATTATGAGGAACGCGGAGATAAATTCAAAGAACTTGTAAACCAGTTATAAGGAGTGAATGGATTTGGAGCGTCCGGCAAAGAAGAGGCGGTATGACGATACGCTGCTGGTTGTGGTGATGATTCTGGTGGGAATCGGTCTTATTCTCCTCTACAGCACAAGTGCCTACAACGGGGAGACGAAGTTCCATGATTCTTTTTACTATCTGAAAAAACAGGGGTTTGCGACACTGCTTGGGATTGCGGGCATGTTTTTTGTCGCCAGAATAGATTACCACAGATGGGTCCCTTTTGCGAATTTGGGATACCTGGCGGCGATTGGTCTTTCGGTTGCCGTGATTCTGGTGGGAGATGAGTACAATGGGTCCAAAAGATGGCTGTCTTTGGGACCCTTTTCTTTTCAGCCCTCGGAGTTTGCCAAGGTGGCGATTATCTTATTCTTATCCTGTCTGGTCACAAAACATGTGCGCAAGATGGGAAAAATAAGGACCATGATAAAAATGCTGCTCCCGGTGCTGCCCATCGTGGGACTGGTGGGAGCCAGCAACTTGAGCACAGCCATCATCATCCTTGGCATCGCGGTGGTGCTGATTTTCGTGGCAAGTCCCAAGTACGCCCAGTTTGTGTGGATGGGCGCGGCAGCGGCAGGATTTATGACGGTGTTTCTGGCGCTGGAGAGCTACCGGCTGGAACGCATCGCCATCTGGCGCAATCCTGAACAGTACGAAAAAGGCTATCAGACGCTCCAGGGGCTCTACGCTATCGGAAGCGGGGGACTTTTCGGCAGAGGGTTGGGACAGAGTGTGCAGAAACTGGGATTTCTGCCGGAGGCGCAGAATGACATGATATTTTCCATTATCTGTGAGGAGCTGGGACTGGTGGGAGCCAGTGTTATCATTCTGCTGTTTCTCATCCTCATCTGGCGTTTCTTTGTCATCGCCACGAAAGCCAAAGATTTGCTGGGAGCGCTTATCGCCTCCGGCGCTATGGCGCATATGATGATACAGGTCATCTTAAACATCGCGGTGGTCACCAACAGTATCCCCAATACGGGAATCACTCTGCCCTTTATCAGCTACGGCGGGACATCGGTGGTATTTCTGCTTCTGGAAATGGGGCTTGTCTTAAGTGTGTCTCATTTGATAGAATAGAGAAGAATTAAGGAGGAAACTCGGATGAGGAAAAAAAGACGGAAGAGAAAGACAGGACGCATCATCCTGACCATATTTCTTGTGCTTATCGTGTGCGCCGCGGCTGCGGTGTTTGGATTTCGGACGAAGAATATCCAGGTGGCGGGGAACTCCTACTACGGGGAATCATCCATCTCCGCGTGGGTCTCAAACGACAAATTTTCAGTCAACACCCTCTATCTGCTGTGGAAATATAACGTTACGGACGCGGAGCTGCCCTCCGGGGTGGAGAGTATGAAGGTGTCCTTGAAATCACCGTGGACAGTGAAGGTACAGGTGAAGGAGAAGTCCATGATTGGCTATATCGATTATGACGGCGCTTTTCTGTACTTTGACGAGGAAGGGACCGCCTGCGTGCGCACGAAGAAAGTGATAGAGGGGGTTCCCTATATCCAGGGAATGGAAGTGGATTTGTCAAAAGTGAAGGTAGGAGAGACGCTCCCGGTGTCTGACAAAAAGATTTTTCAGAAAATTGTGGAAGTTTCTAAATATTTAGAAAAATATGCCCTGACCCCTGACAGCGTCACCTGCCCGGACGGCGCGGTGACATTGGTCTTCGGCGCGGTGACGGTACAGCTCGGAACAGAGAACTATGAGGACCGGATGGCGCAGATATCGCCGATTCTTGCGAAGCTGGCGGAGCAGTATCCGGACCAGGCAGGCGTTCTGCATCTGGAAAATTATGACACTTCCAACACGGCAGTGCGTTTCGTACCTGCGAGCGGAGAGGGAGAATAGGCGCAAAGACAGAGAAAAAGTGTGTGAAAAGACGAGAAAATACAAAAAAATCTATTGATTATTTGCCAAAAAGACTATATTATATACTTATTGGATTATATCAAACAATATAAGGGATGTATAAAAAAATTAATAGGACGACAAAGGAGGAAATACTCTTGTTAGAAATTAAGACCAACGAATCAGAAGCGGCTGCAAGAATTATAGTTGTCGGAGTCGGCGGCGGCGGAAATAACGCGGTGAACCGCATGATAGATGAGCAGATTGCGGGCGTGGAATTTATCGCAGTGAATACAGATAAACAGGCATTGCAGTTATGTAAGGCGCCGACATTGATGCAGATAGGGGAGAAACTCACCAAAGGGCTTGGTGCAGGGGCACAGCCGGAAGTAGGTGAGAAAGCGGCAGAGGAGAGCGCGGAGGAGATTTCAGCGGCACTCAAAGGCGCGGACATGGTGTTCGTGACCTGCGGTATGGGCGGCGGAACCGGAACCGGTGCAGCTCCGGTTGTAGCAAGGATTGCAAAAGAACAGGGAGCGCTGACGGTAGGCGTTGTGACAAAGCCGTTCCGTTTTGAGTCCAAGACCAGGATGTCAAACGCGCTTTCCGGTATTGATAAATTAAAAGAAAACGTAGACACCATCATCGTCATCCCCAATGACAAGCTTTTGGAAGTGGTGGACAGAAGGACAACCATGCCGGAGGCTTTGAAGAAAGCGGATGAGGTATTGCAGCAGGGTATCCAGGGTATCACGGACCTTATCAATGTACCGTCTCTTATCAACCTGGACTTTGCGGATATCCAGACTGTCATGAAGGACAAGGGTATCGCCCACATCGGAATCGGCGAGGGCAGAGGCGACGACAAGGCGTTGGAGGCAGTAAAACAGGCTGTGGCGAGTCCGCTGCTTGAGACCACAATCCAGGGCGCGTCCCATGTCATCATCAATATTTCCGGAGACATCACTTTGATGGATGCATCCGATGCGGCAGATTACGTACAGGAGCTGGCGGGCGAGAGCGCGAACATCATCTTCGGTGCGATGTACGACGATACGAAGTCCGACGAAGCAAGAATCACAGTCATTGCGACCGGCTTACATAATGTAGGCGGCAGCGCTTCCAAGTTAAAAGCGAGACTGGAGGGACAGCAGAAAGTCGGTTCTATCCTGCCTTCCGGCGATGCGCTCGGAAGAGATGGAGAGGGAAGAGCAGCAGGCGGTTACGCGAAGAGGACACCGGGCGGCACGATGCCGACACTGCAGCAGCCGAGAACTCCGTCCAGCAATGTGAAGGAACAGTCCATCAAGATTCCGGACTTCTTCAAGAAATAAAAGGATATACACAGTTAATAAGGAAATATACAGTTATATGAAAAACAAAAAACAACCTGTCATTGCGGCAGGTTGTTTTTTGTCGAAACATATTCCATTTCTGATGTCAGTATCTGACAAATTTTCAAACATGACAAGATTATAATAGGCAGTGCCTGAGTGCCAAATCGATTTGTACAAAGGAGAAAGAAGGTGGAACATGTACTATGAGCTCTACATAGACGTGTTGTTCTTGGAAAATTTTATGATGGACTCCCTTCTGCTTTTGGCTGTGAAAAGGATGATGAGGAGCCCGTCCGCTTATGGGCGAGTGTTCTTAGGCGCCGCTTTAGGAAGCGGGCTCACCTGTCTGGTGATTTCCCTGCCCCTTCCCTGGCTGGTCAAATTTCTGCTTTTCCACACGACAGTCAATATCGCGATGCTAAAGACAGGAATCCGGATAAAAGGAGGGAGAGCACTGATAAAGGCAATTGCCTTTTTGTATCTGTTTTCCTTTCTGTTAGGTGGAATCCTGGAGTTTCTGCGCCCTTATGTGCGAAATGCCAGTCTCTTTTACTTTGTCGCTGTGTTTTGCTATTACCTGCTGCAAAAGGGGTGGGAGCTGATAAAAAGGACGGCGAGGAGGCAGAGAGATATCTGCGATGTGACTCTGTACACACAGAGAGGGGAATACAGAGTCAGGGCGCTCATTGACACCGGAAACACACTGGAAGATAAGCTGTTAGGAGAACCGGTGAACATTGTGGACCGACACGCCGCTAAGACACTCTTAAAGGATGTGCCCGCGGAGGGGCTGCGCTACATACCATATCGCTGTATCGGAAAAGAGAGTGTCATTCCGGTCATCCGCATTGAAAAAATGTGTGTGCATCTGAAGGAAGAACAGTGGGTCACCCACCCGCTCCTTGGAATCGGGGAAGAAAATATATCGAAGCAGGATGAATATCAGATGATTTTGAATCCTGACATATTAGGAGGAATATAACATGGTTGTAAAAGTCGCTGTACCGCAGCAGTTCAAATTAAAAGTGATACCGGACATCAAAAGCCTTTTCTTTTCCGGTCACAGGGAAATCCACTATATCGGAGGTTCGGAGGTACTGCCCGCACCGCTGGAGAGTGAGCGGGAGACCGAGGTGATACAAAGGCTGGGCTCCGAATATGACCAGGAGGCAAAGAAGATGCTTATCGAACATAATCTGCGTCTGGTCGTGTACATAGCCAAAAAGTTCGACAACACGGGAGTGGGCGTGGAAGACTTGATATCCATCGGTACCATCGGGCTTATCAAGGCAATCAATACCTTTAATCCCACGAAGAAAATCAAGCTGGCGACCTACGCCTCACGCTGTATTGAAAATGAAATCCTCATGTATCTCCGGCGCAACAATAAGACGAAGCTGGAAGTCTCCATTGATGAGCCTCTGAATGTGGACTGGGACGGAAACGAACTTCTCCTGTCCGACATCCTGGGAACAGAGGAGGATACCATATATAAGGACCTGGAAAACGAGGCGGAGCGGAAGCTTTTGGTGCGCGCCATCAACAAGCTCTCCAGCAGGGAGAAGCTTATCATCCGCATGCGGTTCGGGCTGGACAATCCGGAGGGCAAGGAAAAGACCCAGAAGGAGGTGGCGGATATGCTGGGGATTTCCCAGTCCTATATCTCCCGTCTGGAAAAGAAAATCATGCAGCGCTTAAAAAGAGAGATGGTGCGCTACGAGTAAAACAGCGCGCCCGCCGGGAAAGAAGAGCACATCACAGAGCACAGACAAGCGCGCCTTCCGGGGCGGAAGTATGCTCCTAAGAGGTAAGAAAAAAGGGTGTGTATATGTCTCAAACGTGGTACAATAAAAGAAAAAAGGGTTGGTGAAGCATATGAAACTGAACTTTATCGGAGCAGCCCATGAAGTGACCGGAAGCTGCCATTTTCTGGAAGCGGCGGGAAAACGGATTTTGATTGACTGCGGGATGGAGCAGGGACCCGACCTGTATGAGAATCCGGGTCTTCCTGTCTCGGCTGCGAGTATTGACTACGTGTTTCTGACTCACGCGCATATCGACCACTCCGGCATGCTGCCGAAGCTTGTGAAGGATGGCTTTAAGGGACACATCTTTGCCACATTTGCCACAGCGGATTTGTGCAATATCATGCTCAGAGACAGTGCGCACATCCAGGAGTTTGAGGCGGAGTGGAGGAACCGGAAAGGAAAGCGTTCCGGGGCTCCGGTGTACGAACCCATCTACTGTATGCAGGATGCGCTGGATGCCATCGAGCTCTTTGTGCCCTGCCAGTATGGGGAGCGCATTACCATCTGCGAGGGAATACAGGTTCGTTTCACCGATGTGGGGCATCTTTTGGGCTCCGCCAGTATTGAAGTGTGGGCGACCGAGGGAAATGTGACAAAGAAGATTGTCTTTTCCGGGGATGTGGGAAATATCAACCAGCCCATCATCAAGGACCCGACCTACACGGATTCCGCGGACTACGTGGTGGTGGAGTCCACCTACGGAAACCGGCTTCACACGACAGAAGAGATTGACTATGTGGGGGATTTCACCCGCGTGTTAAAGGAGACTTTTGACAGGGGAGGCAATGTGGTCATCCCTTCTTTCGCTGTGGGCAGGACCCAGGAGATGCTTTATTTTATCCGGGAAATTAAGGAGAAAAATCTCTTAAGTGAATATCCGGATTTTGAGGTGTACTTAGACAGCCCGCTGGCAATCGAGGCGACAAAGGTCTTTACAAAGAATATGAGGGACTGCTTTGATACCGAGGCAATGGAACTGGTCAATGCGGGGGTCAATCCGCTTGTCTTTCCGGGACTGAAGGTTTCCACCACGAGCGATGATTCTAAGATGATTAACTTCATCGAGAAGCCGAAGGTTATCATCTCCGCCTCCGGCATGTGCGATGCGGGCAGGATTCGGCATCACCTGAAACACAACCTGTGGCGCGAGGAATGTACCATCCTGTTTGTGGGATATCAGGCAAATGGTACACTGGGACGCCGCCTTTTAGAGGGGGAGAAAAATGTCCGGCTCTTCGGGGAGCCCATCGAGGTGCACGCGCGCATCGAGAGTCTCCACGGGGTCAGCGGGCACGCCGACAAGAACGGACTGCTCGCCTGGCTGAAGGGATTTCGAGGTCCTGTTGAGAGAGTGTTCGTCGTCCACGGGGAGGATGAGGTGACCGAGGAGTTCGCGCAGACCATAAAAGACGAGCTGCATATCGAAGCCTGGGCGCCGTTCCCGAACGGACAGGCGGACCTGTTGACAAACGAGATTGTGGATGAGGGCGTGCGGATTCCGGTGAAGGCGAAAAAGGCGGCACAGAAACGCGCCGATTCCGCTTATGAACGGCTTCTGGAGGCGGGACGCTATCTTCTGGAGGTTATTTCCAGGAAAGAAGGTCTCTCCAACAAGGACAAGGCAAAGTTCGAGAGCCAGATACGCAATCTGGCGGAGAAATGGGAAGAATAATCTGTCAAGGGCTAAAAGTTTATTAAATTTTCCTCATCTTCGCATATCTTGAGACGACAGTGAGAATCATTCTAGTTAGAAAATGTTTCTAGGAGGATTCTTTGACATGGCGTTAAACAAGGTGGAGTTATGCGGAGTGAATACGGCGAAGCTGCCGCTTCTGAAAGAGGAGGAGAAAGAGGCGCTCTTCGCCCGGATTCAGGAGGGGGACGAGCAGGCGAGAGAGGAATATATCAAGGGAAATTTGCGATTAGTCTTAAGTGTCATTAAAAGGTTCGCGGCGAGCAATGAGAATGCGGACGACCTTTTTCAAATTGGCTGTGTGGGGCTTATGAAGGCGGTGGACCACTTTGACCCGGCGAGGATGGTGAAGTTTTCCACCTACGCGGTGCCTATGATTATCGGGGAGATTCGCCGCTATCTTCGGGACAACAATTCCATCCGAGTAAGCCGTTCTCTCCGGGATACGGCGTACAAGGCGATTTACGCCAAGGAAGGCTACATCAAGAAGTATTTAAAAGAGCCGACCGTGCAGGAGATTGCGGAGGAAATCGGTATCTCCAAGGAGGACATCGTGTTCGCCCTGGACGCCATCCAGATGCCCATGAGCCTGCAGGAGCCGGTGTACAGCGACGGAGGCGACACTCTCTATGTGATGGACCAGGTCAGCGACAAGAAGAACAAGGAGGAGAACTGGATAGAGGAGCTCTCCTTAGAGGCGGCGATGGAGCGCTTAAATGAGCGGGAGCGCTACATCATCACCTTGCGTTTCTTCGAGGGAAAGACCCAGATGGAGGTGGCGCAGGAGATTCGGATTTCCCAGGCACAGGTCAGCCGTCTGGAAAAAAACGCGCTGAAAATTATGCGTCAGTATCTGCTGGGGGAGTAGAGCCTCCGTACAAGGGGCAATGCGTTTCGGACGATATCATCCGGCTGTATTACCCCGGTATTGTATATGGCAGGAATTAAAATGTAAAAAAATAACGCGGACAGTAAGATTCCTGGTTGAAATTTCCGGTACTTCATACTATGATATCTGTAGAACTGTGGTGTCAGCACAGGAAAAGGAAGGGTATGGGAAATAAGATGTACAAGGCTTGTATTTTTGACCTGGACGGGACTCTGACAGATACGCTGGATTCCCTGGTGTTTTCGGTTAACGCGACGTTGGAGGAGATGGAACTTCCTCCGATTACAAGAGAGCAGTGCAGGATGTTCGTGGGAAACGGAGCGAGGGTACTGATGGAGAAGGCGCTGAAAGAAGGCGGAGATTGTGAAGCAAGCCGCCTTGCGGAAGCGATGGAGAGGTATGCCCGCATATTTGACGAAAACTGCACATATCATGTAATACCTTACGAGGGGATAGAAAGACTCCTTCAGGAATTAAAGCGTCAGGGCAGAAAGCTGGCTGTCCTTTCAAACAAACCGGATGCCCAGGCAGTGAAGGTTGTGGAGTCCGTGTTCGGAAAAGAGCTGTTTGACAGTATCCAGGGACAGAGAGACGATGTGCCGAGAAAGCCCGACCCTGCTGCTGCGCTCGCAGTCGCCCGCCGGCTTGGAGCTTCTAAGAGCGAATCGGTATACATCGGAGACTCAGAGGTGGATGTCGCCACAGGAAGGGCGGCGAACATGCTGACGGTGGGTGTGACCTGGGGATTCAGAGGACGTAAGGGGCTCATAGAGGCAGGAGCGCCCTGCATTGTCAGTTCCCCTGAGGAAATCATGAAACTGATAAAGGATAAGGAGGGAAGCGGGAATGAATGAGTATGATGAGGAATGTTTACTCACTTTCCTGAAAAATCAGTCGCAGTTGTTTGATGAGCCAGTCGCGGAGACACTGGAGGAAGCTGAGGCATTCTTAGAGGACTGCATGGCAGTGGTCGTAGAGTCGCTTCAGGAAGTAAGGGAATATTTTGAGGAGAGCGGGGCAGATGTAGAAGAGATGACCCCGGAAGAGCTGGAGGAAGCGTCGGAAGTGTTCGCGCTCCCCGGCGGAAGATACCTGATTGTGGAAGGGTAAGTGCAGAGAAGCCGCAGCTTATTGGACTGCGGCTTTTTCAATGGCTTCTGTTATGGCGTCTAAGATGACCTGTGAGGTGTAAGGGGTGTCCGAGGACAGCGTGACATCTTCCAGGGACTGTGTCTCATAGATTTGTTCCGCAATATCTTCTATGGCGGGCTTGATGAGGGGAAACATCGTTGCCATCGCTTCATCCAGATTGGAGAACCGGATGGAGTTGATTCGGGATTCATCTACGGATACCTCCACCTCCAGGTTGGTATTGTTGAGTGTCAGGGAAGAAGTGTAAATACCCGGAGTATATTTTTTCGTATCCGCACGTTTTTCATCTCCCCCGGGCTTAAACATGACAACGAGAAGGATGATGAGAAGGATAGCGAGCGCTGCGAAGACAGCGGTATAGATGATTTCTTTCATATGCAGGACGACGATTTTTGTTCTGGAACCCATAGAGTAACCTCCCAATGCATTTTTTATAAGTGTATGACACAGAATGAAAAAATATTCGCATCTGCGCGTGACAAACCACCTGCCATCCTGTAAAATGGTATCCGTAAAAATAAGAGGTGAGAAAATATGTTTATTATCGCAGGACTTGGAAATCCGACAAAAGAATATGAAGGGACGAGGCACAACGCGGGATTTGCCGTACTTGATGCCCTAGCGGAAAAATATAATATAGCGGTGGATACAAAGAAGCACAGAGCATATATTGGAAAAGGGATGATTGCGGGACAGAAGGTCATCTTAGCAAAGCCCCAGACTTATATGAATTTAAGCGGGGAGAGCATAAAGAGCCTGACAGACTACTATAAAGTGGATGTGGAGAGCGAACTTCTCATCGTCTATGACGATATCAGCTTAGACCCCGGACAGATTCGCATACGGGCAAAGGGAAGCGCCGGGGGACACAACGGCATCAAAAATATCATCGCCCACCTTGGGACTTCTGTTTTTCCGAGGATAAAAGTGGGGGTGGGGGAAAAGCCGCCCAAATATGACCTGGCGGATTTTGTGCTGGGACATTTTTCGAAAGAAGAACAGGAGAAGATGGATGAGGGATACGCCCATGCCGTATCAGCGGCGGAGATGATTTTATCCGGCGAGATAAACGCCGCCATGAATGAGTATAACAGGAAAAAGAAGGAAGAGTGACATGCAGGCATTTTTAGCACCGCTCAAAGAACTTGCGGATTATCAGGAAATCGTTCTCAAGCGGAAAAAAGAAACAGGTTTCATACAGATAGCGGGCTGTGTCAATTCACAGAAGACCCACCTCATGTATGCACTGGGCGACGGCTTTGATTACAGAATCGTCGTTTTTTCGAGTGAGGAAAAGGCAAAGCAGGCGTACGAGGAATATCGCTTCCTGGAGGAGAATGTCTATCTGTATCCGGCAAAAGACCTGCTCTTTTACCAGGCGGACGTAAAGGGCAGCTTTCTGGTGAGCAGGCGGATGGAGGTTATCCGGGCTGTGGCGGAGAAAGAGGAGAAGGAGACGCTCACGGTTATCACCACCATTGATGCGTTTTTGGACGGTCTGCCGTCGCCGGATGAGATAAAAGAGCGCAGGATTCGTATTCTGGGAACAGATACGGTGGATTTCACGAAGCTGCAGGGGGCGCTGTCAGACCTGGGATACAGCCGGGAGGAGCAGATTGACAGTCCGGGGCAGTTTGCGGTCCGGGGCGGTATCCTGGATGTATACCCGCTGACCGAGGAGATGCCCGTGCGCATTGAGCTGTGGGGGGACGAGATTGACTCCATCCGCACCTTTGACGTGGAGAGCCAGCGCTCGGTGGAGAATTTAGATGAGATTACTATCTACCCGGCGAGGGAGGGCAGTGCGAAGGAGGACACGGTTTCTTTTCTCGATTATTTTCCCAGGGAGGAGAGCATCTTCTTCCTGGATGAACCTCAGCGTCTGTATGAGCGCGCGAAGGAGGTGGAAGAGGAATACAATGAGAGTATGGAGAACCGGGAATCCGCAGGTGTGACAGTGGGAGAACAGAGCCTTCTTAACATCTATCCCATCAAAAAGATTGCGGAGAGGCTCAACGTGCGTTACGGGGTGGCGCTCACCATGCTGGAGACCAAATGCGGACCTTTTAAGGTGCGCTCGCTCTACAGTTTTCAGGCAAAAGGCGTAAACCCCTACAATAACAGCTTTGAACTTCTGACAAGGGATTTAAAGAGACTGAAGCGCTCCGGATACCGGGTGGTGCTCCTGTCCGGTTCCAGGACAAGGGCAAAGCGCCTGGCGGAGGATTTGCGGGACTATGACTTAAGCAGTTTTTACAGCGAGGATATGGAAAGAGAGGTCAGTCCGGGGGAGATTCTGGTGGCATATGGGCATGTGACCGAGGGGTATGAGTACCCTATGCTGAAGTTCATGGTCATCTCCGAGACAGATATCTTCGGAAAAAAGAAGAAAAAAAGGAAACGCCGCGCTTACGACGGACAGCGCATCCAGGACTTTTCCGAACTGAAGGTGGGAGATTACGTGGTCCATGAGAATCACGGTCTTGGCATCTACCAGGGGATTGAGAAGATTGAAGTGGACAAAGTGACCAAAGACTATATGAAGATTTCCTATGCTGACGGCGGGACCTTATATATCCTGGCGACCCAGTTGGACCTCATACAGAAATATGCCAATGCGGATGCCAAGAAGCCGAAGCTCAATAAACTGGGGACCTCCCAGTGGACGAAGACAAAACGGCAGGTCAAAGGGGCTGTCCAGGAGGTGGCGAAAGACCTGGTGGAGCTCTACGCCAAACGGCAGGATGCGGAAGGATACGCCTATGAGCCGGACACGGTGTGGCAGAAGGAATTTGAGGAGATGTTCCCCTTTGAGGAGACGGAGGACCAGATTCACGCCATCGAGGATACGAAGCGGGATATGGAGAGCAAGAAAATCATGGACCGTCTCATCTGCGGGGATGTGGGATACGGAAAGACGGAGATTGCCATCCGCGCGGCATTTAAGGCGGTGCAGGAGGGGCGGCAGGTAGTCTATCTTGTCCCCACCACTATTCTGGCGCAGCAGCATTATAATACCTTTATCCAGAGGATGAAGGATTTCCCGGTGAGGGTGGACCTGCTCTGCCGGTTCCGCACCACCACCCAGCAGAAGAAGACGGTGGCGGATTTGAAAAAGGGACTGGTGGATATCGTCATCGGCACCCACCGAGTGCTGTCAAAGGACGTGCAGTATAAAAATCTGGGGCTGCTTATCATCGATGAAGAGCAGCGTTTCGGGGTGACCCACAAGGAAAAGATTAAAAAGCTGAAGGAAAACGTAGATGTGCTGACCCTGACGGCGACGCCCATTCCCCGCACCCTGCACATGAGTCTCATCGGCATCCGGGACATGAGTGTGCTGGAGGAGGCGCCCATGGATAGGATGCCCATCCAGACTTATGTGATGGAGTACAACGATGAGATGGTGCGGGAGGCGATCGAGAGGGAACTGTCAAGGGACGGACAGGTTTACTATGTGTATAACCGGGTCACAGATATCGCGGATGTTGCCGGCAGAGTGCAGAAACTGGTGCCGGAGGCGAATGTTTCCTTCGCCCACGGGCAGATGAATGAGAGACAGCTTGAGAACATCATGTACGATTTCATCAATGGGGACATCGATGTCCTTGTCTGTACCACCATCATCGAGACGGGGCTGGACATCGCTAATGCCAACACCATGATTATCCACGATGCCGACCGCCTAGGACTTTCCCAGCTCTACCAGCTTCGGGGACGTGTGGGACGCTCCAGCCGCATGGCGTACGCCTTTCTCCTATACCGCAGGGATAAACTCTTAAAAGAAGTGGCGGAGAAACGTCTTGCCGCCATCCGGGAATTTACAGATTTGGGCTCCGGCTTTAAGATTGCCATGCGGGATTTGGAGATACGCGGGGCGGGAAACCTTCTGGGGGAAGCCCAGCACGGACACATGGCGGCAGTGGGGTATGACTTGTACTGCAAGATGCTGGGGGAGGCAGTCCGCCAGCTAAAAGGCGAGACAGAGGAAGAGAGTTTTACCACCACTATGGATTTGAATGTGGATGCCTATATCCCCAAATCTTACATCCAGAACGAATATCAGAAACTGGATGTGTATAAACGCATCGCCGGGATTGAGAATGAGGAGGAGTTAGACGACATGACGGAGGAACTCATCGACCGTTTCGGAGACATCCCCAAACGAGTGCAGCAGCTCTTACACATCGCAGGCTTAAAAGCCATGGCACACTCCTGTTATATCACCTCCGTGGAGCAAAAAGGGATGGAATTAAAGCTTACGATGTATGAGAAAGCAAAGATAGACCCCTTAAAGATACCGGCGCTCCTTCAGACTTACAAAGGAAGCCTTGCCTTTAAAAACGAGGAACCTCCCTATTTCCTGTATCAGAAGAAGGGCAGGAGCTCTCAGGAAAAGCAGGAGGAAATTTTGGAGGTCGTGAAGAAGCTGTTGACGGACTTTTCACAATTAAAGGCTTGTCTGCCGCAGGAAAACACGGTATAATAATCGCACAGTGTGCGATTTATGCCGCATATGCGGCATACCCTGCTGCGCAGGGATTATACCGGGCAAGCCACGGCTTGAAAAGTAAATGCGGCTTCTCCGCGCTTCCTTTTCTGCGCTCGTGGTATAATGTCGGCAGACATTATACCTGCGCCGATTTGCGT
>OGQQ01000349.1_pt1 | contig 47898 bp, 47 predicted proteins | sample 1553281 | NCBI WGS metagenome assembly OGQQ01 (sample SAMEA2579937, study PRJEB22360) | human gut metagenome | biome: human gut; feature: human-associated habitat; material: faeces | place: Denmark | collected 2008/2010 | reverse complement strand
CCTGCCAAAGCCTTACCGCTATCAGACGTATGCGGTTTCCTACCTGCAGAACCGTGGGATTGACATGGAACTGATCCAGTATTGTCTGAAAACCGAACAGATTTATGAGAGTGAGAACTACCATAACGTTGTTTTTGTAGGGATGGATCAGAGCGGGATTCCCCGCTATGCGGCTCTGCGGGGCGTGGGTACAGCGTTTGTCGGGGAGGCGTCCGGGAGCGACAAAAATTATTCTTTCTGTATCCCGGCAGAAGAAAAATGCGGCGAAGTCCATCTGTTTGAGTCTGCGATTGACCTGTTATCTTACGCCACGGAGCAAAAACTGGACGGGGGAAATTGGAGAGAAACGCACCTGCTATCCCTTGCGGGCGTGTACCAGCCTGCCAAAGAAATCGAGAAAAGCAAGGTTCCGGCGGCGCTGACACGCTTTCTGAAAGAACATCCGGAGGTGGATCGGGTGGTGTTTCATCTGGACAATGACCGGACAGGGAGGCTTGCGACACAGGCCATCCGGACGGTGCTTCCGAAGAAATACCAGACAAGAGATGAGCCGCCAAAGCAGGGGAATGACTGCAACGACAGCCTTTGTATCCGGCTGGGAATCCGGCAGACAAAGCGGGAAAAAAGACACGGAGGGAGAGACTTTGAACGGTAGAAAGAGAGGATTTTATGAAGACAGTTCAGTATGATCTGCGGATCATTCACAGAAAAAAGGTTGCGATAGGAGCCATTAACCGGAAAGAACTTGACCGGATTCTGCAGGATATGATCACGTCCGGAGAGGCTCTGAACATGGAAGGAGGCGAAGTGGTCGGCATTGTGGTTGAAGAAAAAGGGGAGCGGGATTGTACTGGAGACTGTGACCATTGCCCCTATCTTTGCCCGGAAAATGAGGACTGCATGATGGACGATCTGGAAGACAGGTGCCGATCCTGTGAGTATGGATGTGAGAAATGCGGTACTTGCAGTCTGATTGACTATGGCGTCTGCGGAGATGAGGAGTGTGAAAGCTGCCATTGGCGCTGCCCGGAGTGCGGCGGATGTACCCATCCGGAGGGAGAAAAACAGCCATGACAGCTTTCCTTGTCGGCAGGTAATGAACCGCCGGAGGCGGGAACGGAGCGCAGGCGGAGTGTGATACACAATACCAGCAAGCAACGCCTTTGGATTGCCAGAGCTTCTCTGGCAACCCTCCGGCAGCTTGTCAGGGAAAATCCCTGAAACCCTTTGAGGAGAAACGGAGGTAAGAATGAAGATGATTCAGTTTATCGTTGGAACAATCGTAGGCGGTATGATCGGCGTGGCTATGATGTGCCTTATGCAGATCAACCGTCTGTACAGGCATGACCGGGAGGTGGAAGAATGATACGGATGGAAATGATCAGAACAGGAAAAGACGCTGCGGAAAACAGATTGAAAAAGTATCAGCAGATTTTAACAGGAAAGGGGGATGGACAGCATGAGCAGCACGGTAGCAGTGAAGGCGTTCGCAGAGGGCGTGACACAGCAAATTAAAGATTATCTGCCAGAAGAATATCAGAACATGCAATGTGAGATTTCAGAACAGCAGAAGAATAATAGCGTAGTATTGACAGGAATTGTTCTCAGTATGCCAGGACAGCAGATCGCTCCGGTTGTCTATATGGAACCTTTTTATGACCAGGTCCGAAAGGGAGAGCCGATGGATCAGATCATGAACCGGATTGCCGATGTGTGCAGACAGTCCTTGGCTGTGCGGGAACTGCCGGAAACTCTGGATTTTACGGACTATGATTCTGTGAAGGATCATTTAACCGTACAGGTTATCAATACGAAAGCGAATCAGCGGATGTTATCCCAGGTTCCGCATAAGCAAATGGAAGACCTGTCTGTGATCTGCCGGATTGAATTCCCTTTGCCAGCCGGGGAAGGAGTCGGGAGTGTTAAAGTAACCCATGAAATGATGAGACAGTGGGGAGTGCATCCGGAGAAAGTTTACCAGAAAGCGGTGGAAAATGCAGTCAAGAGCAGTCCGGCTGTACTGATGAGCATGGACGACTTGATGATGGAGATGATGGGCCTTCCCTTTGAGACAAAAAATCTGTTCCAGTTAAAAGAAGGGGAGGAGTTCCCGAAAGATGGCATGTACGTTCTTAGCAATCCCATGAAATTAAATGGTGCTTCTGTCCTTGCCTATCCCAATCTGCAGGAGCAGTTGGAATCCGTATTCCCACAGGGCTGTTATCTCCTCCCTTCGTCTCTCCATGAGATGATTATCATACCAAAAGATCTCGGTATGACACCGAAAGAAATGGGAGAGATGGTGCGTGAAGTGAACCAGAAAGAAGTAGCCCGTGACGAAATCCTGTCAGACCGGATATATGAGTTTGACAAAGAAAAACGGCAGCTTTGTCAGATACCGGAATCCATAGAAAAAGCAAAGGAGATGGAGCGATGAGAAAACGAAATGTGGCGATCCTGTTCCGTCTGAACCGGAAAGAGGCGGAGGCGCTGGATAAGAAAGTAAAGAAAAGCGGCCTGAGCCGTGAGGCGTATCTCCGTCATCTGATCAGCGGTGTGGTTCCGAGGGACGCCCCGCCGCCGGGTTATTATTCCATGATGAGGGAACTCCACCGGATCGGGAATAACTTAAACCAGATTGCACAGAAAGCCCACATCTTAAATGTACTTGATGTGCAGCGGTATGACCGGGATATGCGGATGTTTGAGGATACCGTAAAAAAGATCACGGAGGCAGTAGTCCTGCCGGAACCGATGAAAGATGAAACCCGGAGAGGAATGTAAGGTGGCTACCACATCTATCTGGAGTGTGAAAGGGTGGCTGGGGAAAGTCGTGATCTATGTGGAGAATCCGGAAAAGACCACCGCTCCGGAGATCGCAAAACTTCCGGGATATGAAACACAGAAGGAGGGAGAAGTGCAGAGCCTTTCTGATGTGATTGCCTATGCGGTCAACGAAGAAAAGACCAGACGGAAAGGGAAGAAAGGAGAGGGTGAGCTTGTTAGTGAGACAGAAAAAGTTATGCAGCAGTATGTTTCTGGTATTAATTGTACGCCCGCTACCGCCCGCAGTGAAATGATGGCGGTCAAAAAGCGGTATGGAAAGGATGAGGGAATTATGGCATTCCACGGGTATCAGTCTTTTGCCCCGGGAGAATGTACCCCGGCAATGGCACATGAGATCGGTGTCCGTCTGGCGCGGGAGCTGTGGGGAGAGCGTTTTCAGGTGCTGGTTGCCACTCATCTGGATAAGGCCCATCATCTTCACAACCACTTTGTGGTCAATTCTGTTTCCTATGCAGACGGGAAACGGTATCACAGGACCAATCAGGATTACCGTGATATGCGCTCTGTTTCCGACCGCCTTTGCCGGGAGTATGGACTGTTCGTGATCGAACATCCTCATCCGGGAATGTCTAAGCAATATGGAGAATGGCGGGCAGAGCAGGAAGGCAGGCCCACCTACCGCAGTATCGTCCGGGAGGACGTGGATGAGGCGATCACACAGGCAAGGACGGAAAAACAGTTCTTCCATTATCTGAAAGAGAAAGGGTATTCCATCAAGTTTGGGAAAGACATCACGCTCCGTCCGGAAGGGCGGGACCGGGGCTTGAAACTGGAACGGAACTTTGGAGAGGAATACTCTCTGGAGTCGATCCGGCGGAGGATACTGGAGGAAAAACCGCCTGCCATCCAGAAGGAAGAACGACAGACGAAGAAAAAGCGGTATGTGGTGCATGTGAAAGGGAACCTGCCGAAGAGAAAAATTGGAGGACTGCGGGGGCTGTACCTGCACTACTGTTTCCTTTTAGGTATCCTGCCGAAAAACCGCCCGCCTGTATCCCCGAAACAACTTCATTTTCTCCTGCGGGAAGATCTGGCGAAACTGGAACAAATCTCCAGAGAGACAAGGCTGCTTTGCCGCTGTCACATTGACACGGATGAGCAGCTTTTTTCTTATAAAGGTTCTCTGCAGGAGCAGATGGCACAGCTATCAAAGGAGCGCCAGAGGCTGCGGTATCAGTGCCGCAGTATCAAAGACGAGGAACATCTGGCGGAAGTGAAAGCAGAGATTTCCAGCCTGACTGCCCGGATCGGGGAACTTCGAGGGGAGGTGGTGCTTTGTGACGGGATCGCCGCACGTTCCGGACTGATCCGGCAGAAGATAGAAATTGTGCGGCAGGAAAAGAAACAGGGAAAGGAGGAAGTAAGCCATGAACACATCAGGCGAGGCCGCTGACCAAGTGGTGCGGATGTCGCTGGAAGTCGGCGAGGCGGCCTTGAAGATCACAGGTGCCGGGGCAAAACAGCTTGCGGTACTTTTATATGCGGTCTTAAAGGAACAGAAAAAGACCAAAGGGCGGGCAAGGCTGGAAACCCTTGTCCGCTCCGGGAAACCGCTGACGGTATATTCCGTGAAAGAGAGCGATCTGAAACAGTTTGTCACAGAGGCGAAGCGGTACGGGATCTTGTACTGCGCTGTGCGTAACCCGAAAGGGAGCATAGACGGGATGGTTGATGTGGTGGTCAAGGAAGAGGACGCTCCCCGGATCAACCGGATCGTGGAGCGGTTCAAGTTTGCTTCTGTTACAGAAGCGGCTCAGATCAAGACAGAGATCGAAAAGAGCAGAGAGGAAAAATCCCACAGGAAGAGCCGGGAGACATCTCCTGTGAAAGCGGGACCGGATACCGGAAAGCCAAAGCAGAAAGAGGAACCGCCACAGGATCAGAAAGCAATGTCCGGGAAATCCCCGGCGGCTCCGCAGCAGGAACGCCCGGAAAAGTCACAGGAGGACCGGCTCATGGACGAACTGTTTGGAGAACCGGTAAAGAAAGAGGGGAAACAGCAAAACCCCTCTTTGGCAAAGACAGAGAAATCCCGTCTGTCCGAGCCTATCTCCGTGAGGCCAGACAAAACCGCCGAGGGTACTTCTAAGCTGTATGTTCCGTCCGTACCGAAAAAGCCATCCGTGCGGAAAGAGCTTAAGGAGATCCAGGCAGCGAGGAAGAAAGAGGCGGAAGGGAAGGTGCAGGAAGCAATTTCAAAAGAGAAACCCGGCAGGACGAGACAGACGCAGCATACGCAGCCGCAGAACCGGAAAAAACCCAGAAAATCGAAAGAGAGGTAGAGAGTATGGAGAACAACTTTGATTCCATGTTGAATGTATCGGCAGTGCCGCAGGACGATAAAAAGGCGGCTTTTATTGCAGAAAGCAAAAATAACCGGAGCCGCTGCTATGAGCTGTCCGAGCAGATCACAAATGAAGTGGCTGCAGACAGCGGGAAATTTCAGCAGTATCTGGACGTGCAGGCCCGGTTTGACCGTTATACCGCTAACAATGCCCTGCTCATACTGGCTCAGAGGCCGGACGCAGAGCGTCTGGGAGATTATGGGTACTGGAGAGAACAGGGAGTATTTGTCAAGCGTGCAGAACGGCAGAATCCGGTTCTGATCATGGAGCCGGGAAAGGAATATGAGCGGGAGGACGGGAGTATCGGCACTTATTATAATGCGAAAAAACTGTATGATATTTCCCAGACTACTATGAGCGAGCGTCCGCAGCCGCAGACAGCGATGGATGAGAGGCTTTTGATCCGGGCGTTGATCAACAATCCTCCGGCCAGCATTGTGACGGCAGAACCGGATCAAATGCCGGAGGATAAAGGTGCAATCTTTGAACCGGAAGAAAACTGTATCTATGTAAGGAAAGGGATGAACGCACAGGAAATCTTCCAGTGCCTGACGCCGGAACTGGCCCTTGCCGGGTTTGCGGACGGAGATCCGGAGTATGACCGGAACGAGGACGCTTTCCATGCCTATTGTGCGTCCTATATGCTCTGCAAAAAGTATGGGATCGACACGCAGGCATATGATTTCAGTTATGCTCCGGCGTTTCTGGAGGGAATGGAGCCACAGGAAGTGCGGGCTGAACTGTCAAAGGCCCGTGAAGCTGCCAATACCATTTCTTCCCGTATGGCGAAGGTATTTGAGCAGAACCGCATGAACCAGAGACAGCAGGAACAGACGGGCCAAAACCGGGAAGAAGGACGGAACAGAGAGAACGGGCCGGAAAGAGAAATCGGCCAGAACCAGACGCATATGCAGGGCCGGGAACCCGGACAGCCACGGGGGAACTGGCAGCGCCGGGAGGCTGCGCAGGAACGATAGGATGGAGGTGTGAAGATTGAGTGAAGGCAGAGTAACTCTGGAACTGGATAAATACGAATGCGGCGTGATCTTCCATTCCCTGAAAGATAAACGGAACCAGATGTTAAAAGAGGAGCGGCCCACGGACGCCGTGGACGATGTTCTCTTAAAGGTTATTGAAAAGATGGAGGTGCCGCCGGAGAAACCACGAAGGGGGCACAGACGCCATGAAGAGCGGTAGCAGGAAAAGCACATGGATTTTTGCCATTCTCGGCATTTTCCCCGTTATCTGGTTTGCCCTGCTGACAGCGCCTTATCTGTCCGGCGGCCTGATCGGTATCGTGAAAGGACTGCCGGAGGCGATGGACCATCCGTTTTCTATGGAACTCTGTAAGGACAGCGCAAAAACTGTCCTTCTTTTTTTACTGGCGTATGGACTGGGGATCGGGATCTACCTGTCCACCCGGCGAAAGTACCGCAGGGGAGAAGAACATGGTTCCGCTGTGTGGGGAGACGTCCGGGAGATCAACCGGAAATACAGTGAGAAAAATTTTCTGGCCAATAAACTGATGACGCAGAACGTGCGGATCAGCTATGACAGCCGGAAACACCGGCGGAACCTGCTGACCATCATCATCGGCGGGAGTGGAGCGGGCAAGACGAGGTTTTATGCGAAACCGAATCTCATGCAGGCGAACACTTCTTTCGTAGTGTTGGATCCGAAAGGGGAGAATCTCCGGGATACCGGATATCTGTTAAAAGCGAAAGGCTATGACGTCCGGGTGCTGGATCTGATCAACATGGAGAAAAGCTATTGTTACAATCCCTTTGTCTATCTGAAGGATGACAATGATGTGCAGCGGCTTGTGACCAACCTGTTTAAAGCCACCACGCCGAAAGGGAGCCAGAGCAACGATCCTTTCTGGGATACGGCGGCGTCCATGCTTCTTCTGGCGCTGATCTTTTATCTGAAATACGAGGCACCGGAAGAAGAGCAGAACTTCCCGATGGTAATGGAACTTCTGCGGGCGGGGGAAGTGCATGAGGACAATGACGAATATCAATCCCCTCTGGATGAACTGTTTGAACGTCTGGAAATGCGGGAGCCGGAGCATATCGCCGTAAAGTATTACAAGGATTACCATTCTGGAAGTGCGAAAACGCTGAAATCCATCCAGATCACACTGGCAGCCAGACTGGAGAAATTCAACCTGTCCAGCCTTGCGGCGCTGACCGCTACAGACGATTTGGATCTTCCTTCTTTGGGAGAAAAGAAAGTGGCGCTCTTTGCCCTGATCCCGGACAATGACACCAGCTATAACTTTCTGGTGTCAATTTTGTATACCCAGTTATTCCAACAGCTTTTCTATCTGGCAGACCACAAGTATGGGGGCAGGCTGCCCGTTCATGTCCATTTCCTGATGGACGAGTTCGCAAACGTCAGCCTGCCCGACGACTTTGATAAGATCCTTTCTGTCATGCGGTCCAGAGAAGTCAGCGTCTCCATCATCCTGCAGAATCTGGCGCAGCTAAAGGCATTGTTTGAAAAACAGTGGGAAAGCATTATGGGAAATGCGGATGAATTCCTATATTTGGGCGGCAATGAGCAGGGAACCCACAAATACGTCAGTGAACTGCTGGGGAAAGCCACCATTGATACAAACACCTATGGAAAGTCTACCGGACACTCCGGGAACTATTCCACCAATTATCAGATCACGGGCCGGGAGCTGATGACACCGGATGAAGTGCGTATGCTGGACAACCGCTACGCACTTCTTTTTATCCGGGGAGAACGTCCGGTCATGGATGAAAAATTTGATATCTTAAAACACCCGAACATTGCTCTGACCACAGACGGGAAAGGAAGACCCTATCTGCACGGAGAAGTGACGCAGGCAGTGGCGAGCATTACGTTGGGAGACAGTCTGGAGGGCGAGATCGCAGAGGTCCCGCCGGACGCAGAAGGCTATGAACTCTTATCCGATGAGGATTTAGAGGAACTATTTAATAAAAACGAGGAGGACTCAGTCAATGAAACAGAGAGATGAGAAAAAAGAAACCCGGAAACTTCCCATGGGCCGCAGAGGAAAGCGGCTCATGGTCATTTATGCGGCGCTGGTGCTGATGATGACGGCAGGAGCCACAACTGTATTTGCAGCGGATGATCCGCTGACCGTGATCAATAACCTGTCCGAATTTATCTTTGGGCTGATCCGTGCCATCGGTATGATCCTGTTGGGATTTGGTATCGTACAGATCGGACTGTCTTTAAAATCCCATGATCCGTCGCAGCGGGCGAATGGATTTCTGACACTGGCCGGAGGCGTGATCATCACGTTTGCAAAAGAAATCCTGACATTGATCGCAGGATAAGAAACATCCAGTAACCGGGCAGGGGGGACGGACCGGTAACGGTCTGTCCTGCTTCTGCCGGAAAGGAGGAATGTGTTTTGAGTGATAACTGGGTGGTTCAGAACCTTCAGAACGCCCTGGACACATGGAACAGCAAACTGGCGGAAATCTGGCAGATCATTACCCAGTCTCCGGAAAATTTCAAAGGGGGAGACATCTGGAACGTGATCGTCAGTATCCATGGTGCGCTGCAGGCAATCGGATATGCCCTTCTGGTGTTGTTTTTCGTGGTAGGCGTGGTAAAGACCTGCGGAAGTTTTACAGAAGTGAAAAAACCGGAACATGCACTGAAACTGTTCATCCGTTTTGCACTGGCGAAAGGCGTGGTCACTTATGGACTGGAACTGATGATGGCGCTGTTCCGTATTGTGCAGGGTATGGTCAGTACGATCATGGACGCCGCCGGATTTGGGAGCGCACAGGAGACGGTACTGCCACAGGAGATCATTACCGCAGTGGAGGACTGCGGATTTTTTGAAAGTATCCCTCTATGGGCGGTCACACTGATCGGCGGCCTGTTTGTCACGGTCTTGAGTTTTATTATGATCATGAGTGTGTATGGACGGTTCTTCCGGCTGTATCTCTATACTGCTATTGCCCCGATCCCTCTGTCTACGTTTGCAGGGGAGCCGACACAGAACGTGGGAAAGAGTTTTCTGAAATCCTATGCGGCGGTATGTCTGGGAGGAGCCATTATCGTACTGGCCTGTATTATCTTTTCCGTGTTCGCTTCTTCCCCGCCGGTGGTTGATCCGGAGGCAGCGGCAGTCACAATGGTGTGGAGCTATGTTGCGGAACTGATCTTTAACATGTTGGTTCTGGTAGGCGCTGTGAAGATGGCGGACCGTGTGGTACGGGAGATGATGGGATTGTAAGAAAAAAGACACGGATTTCCGTGCCTTAGTCTACGATTTCCTTGGTATTTTTGTACCGCATGTTCCCGGCGCTGTCAAAGTATACGGAATCCATAGAAATTCCGTTGTCTCTGGCCCGCTTGACCTGCCAGTTTATATCTTCTTCCAAGGCTTTATAATACTTCCGGTCATGGATAGCGTTTTTGAAAGAAAAGAGCCAGCTTATGACGGAGAATGCGAGCAGGCAAAAGAGGATTGCAAGGGCAAGCGTCTCATGGGCGGCGGCCCACGGGTTCAGAACCGTGGCGGTCAGGAGAAAATACAGCAATGGCAGAGTCAGCCTTAATTTTCCCGCCAGACGGAAGAGTAAGGAAAGAATGAGCAGGAAAGCAGAGATACCAAGAAAAATAAAAACAGTGTATGGCATATGAGAACCCCCTTTGCAGTTTTTTCTTTGAGTATAACAGGAAGGACAGGGGGAGACAAATGTGCGAATGGCCTATACTTTTCTTGAAATACTCTTGTAAAAATGATAGAAAGAGCATATACTAAAAGCAGAGGTAAAGAAAGTAAAGAAAACCAAGAAAGGAGTGTGCATTATGGAAATTGCTAAAATTTCAAGCAAAGGCCAGATCACGATCCCCGTATCTGTCAGGAACCGACTGCACTTAAATACAGGAGACAAAGTGTTGATTTTAGAAGAAAACGGAAGATTTTATATTGAGAATGCGGCAAATGTAGCTTTTCAGCATGTAGAGGAAGGTTTTCGTGGCGCTGCTGCAGAGGCGGGTTTTAAAAGCGAGGACGAAATGCAGGATTATATGAAAGAAATCCGGGAAGAACTCAGGAGGAAATAACCAATGAGAGTTATGCTGGATACAAATATTCTGGTTTCCCTTATCTTTTTCCCATCTGCGGTTACCCGTGATTTTGCACGGAGAGTAGGTTTTGGAAACCGGATCGTACTCTGTGATTATGTGGTGGAAGAACTTCGATTGGTAGTGGAAAGAAAATTTCCGAACCGAAAGAAGATTTTGGAACAGTTCTTCTATGAATTACCCTTTGAGCTGGTTTATACGCCAAAAGAGTTAAATACGGAAGAATTCCCTTCTGTGAGGGATACCAAGGATTTCCCCATCCTTGCCACAGCGATCATGGAGAATATAGATGTATTGGTAACTGGGGATAAAGATTTAAGAGTTGTAGAAATTGAATATCCGGAAATCATGACAATGAGCGAGTTCATGGAAAAATATTGATCCGGGAAGAAAATGGGCAATCGGAGACGGTTGCTCTTTTTTTATGTTTTTTGAAGGAGGTCATCATTTGGAGATCAAGATCAACCGGGAAATCCGGGAATACACGGAGGCCATGTATTTTGGCCTGTCACTCCGCCAGTTTATCTGTGCGGTTCTGGCCTGCGGCGTTGCTGTGGGCCTTTATTTTTTGCTCCGCCCCCATATGGGCATGGAAACCGTCAGTTGGGTGTGCATGTTGGGAGCGGCGCCCTTTGCGGCCATCGGTTTTATCAAATATCACGGAATGACCGCAGAGAAATTTCTGTGGGTATGGATCAAGAGTGAGATCCTCATGCCGAAGTATCTGGTATTCCATCCGGAGAACTTATATTACGAGCTGACAAAAGACGAGATCAGAAAACAGGAAAAGGAGGCGATGGGAAAGCATGTTAAGAACACTAAAAACCGTCATGCGGCAGGACAAGGAGAAGTTTAAGATCCCGAAGAGCGTACAGCAGGCGATCCCGATCCAGACCATCTGGAAAGACGGGATCTTTCTGGTAGGGAAAAACAAGTATGCGAAGACGTACCGGTTTACAGACATTAACTTTGAAGTGGCGTCCGAAGAAGATAAGAAAGCCATGTTTCTGGAGTATACCAATATCCTCAACTTTTTTGACTGCGGAGCGACCACCAAGCTGACTGTCATTATCCGCAGGCTGAACAAAGAGGAACTGAAAGAGGCAGTCTTTATCCCGAAGCAGAATGACCGTCTGGATAAGTACCGGGAGGAAGTCAACGACATGCTTATGGAAAAGACAGTGGGAGCCAACGGCATGATCCGGGAGCTGTATGTGACAATCTCTGTATATCGGAAAAACGTGGAGGACGCAAGGAATTATTTCCTGCGTACCGGAAACGGGCTGATCTCCCATTTCAGCAACATGGGTTCCAAGTGCGAGGAACTGGACGCACAGGAAAAACTCCATGTACTGTACAGCTTTTACCGGGCCGGAGAGGAAAGTCATTTCTGTTTTGATCTGAAAACGTCCGCAAAACTGGGGCACAGCTTTAAGGACCATATCTGTCCGGATACGATGGAATTTGAAAAAGATTATTTCAAAGTAGGGGAGCGGTATGGCAGGGTGCTGTATCTGAAAGACTATGCTTCCTATATTTCTGATGAAATGGTGTCGGAGTTTGCGGACATCAACCAGAACATGATGATCAGCATTGATATTATCCCGATCCCCACAGACGAGGCGGTCAATGAGGCGCAGAACCGGCTTTTGGGCGTGGAAACAAATATCACGAACTGGCAGCGGCGGCAGAATGCCAACCAGAACTTTTCCGCTACCGTACCCTATGACATGGAACTGCAGAAAGAGGAGAGCCGGGAGTTTTTGCGGGATTTGACTACAAGGGATCAGCGGATGATGGTGGCTGTCGTGACTTTCATGCACACAGCGGAGAGTAAGAAACAGTTGGACGCAGATACCCATACCATCCTGTCTCTTGCGAGAAACCGGATGTGCCAGATGGCAGTGCTGAAATTCCAGCAGATGGACGGGATGAATACAGCACTCCCGATCGGCGTGAGGAAGATCGACAGCATGAGGACGCTGACTACGGAAAGTTTAGGCAGCCTGATCCCCTTTAGGACGCAGGAAGTCATGGACAAAGGCGGGATCTACTGCGGGATCAATGCGATCTCCCACAATCTGATCTTAGTAAACCGTGGGCTTCTGCTCAATCCGTCCGCTTTTATCTTAGGCGTACCCGGAAGTGGAAAGTCCATGCTGACCAAAATGTTTATCCTGCTGATCATCCTTTCCACCTCAAAAGATCAGGTGCTTGTGTACGATCCGGAAGGGGAGTATGAACCATTGGTGCAGGCGCTGGGCGGCGTGAGCCTGCCAATCTGTGCCGGAAGTGATATTCACTTGAACGCTATGGATATGGTAAAAGGCTACGGCGATAAGAACCCGGTTGTGGATAAATCCCAGTTCGTCCTTTCTCTGTACGAGCGGATCACGGACGACCGCTATGTGATCGGGCCGAAAGAAAAGAGTATCCTTGACCGCTGTGTGGAGCGTGTGTATTCCAGAAAACGCCAGTATGAAATCCCGACCTTCTTTACACTGCGCCGGGTGCTGCAGGAGCAGGACGAGCCGGAGGCGAAAGACCTGGCGCTGATGTTGGAACTGTTCACGGACGGTACGCTGAACAATTTTTCCCATCCCACCAACATTGAGACGGAAAACCGTCTGATCAGCTTTAATACACGGGGCATGGTGGAAGATATGAAAGACCTGGGGCAGCTTGTGATCACGGACCATATGATCAACCGGGTATCCCAGAACTGGGAGAACGGCGTGAGAACCCATATCTTTCTGGACGAGTTCCATACGCTGCTGCAGCATAAGTACAGCGCAAACTTCTTTGACAGCGCCTACCGGCGGTTCCGTAAGAGAAACGCATGGACGACCAGCCTGACGCAGAACGTGGAATATGTGCTGGACTCCCTGACCGCAAGGACCATGCTCTCCAACTCGGAATTTATTGTCATGCTGAACCAGTCTGCCTCTGACCGGGAGCAGTTGGCGGAACTTCTTCATATTTCCGGGGAACAGATGAAATATATCACAAATGCCAGAGCCGGAAACGGACTTGCCAGGATCGGCAGCGCCCTGGTTCCCTTCTATAACCAGATGAGTAAGAACTCTGAGATCTATAAGCTGATGTCCACAAAACCGGAGGACTTCGAGAAAACGTGGGGTAGTGGGGGAGCTGACATTACAGAATCATAATAAATATCATGCCAGGCAGTCTGTGAGGAAAGAGATTTCCCGCAGGCTGTTTTCTAATGGAGGGATCATATGAAAACAATCAGATTTGAATCACAGGAACATGAAAATTTCTTTTATTCCATGCTGAAAAGAACCGGGAACACGGACAGCTATCATCAGGCGTTTTTCTACTGCGTGGGGATTTCCGACACTACCAGAAGAAATGTGGAGCGGATTTTTGACTTTAAGCAGGGGCATATCCGGCCGGAGGGCCTGCACGAAGGGTGGCAGACAGGCGGCTCCATCCGTCTGACAAGGCTTGCCTTCAATCTTTGGAATGGATATACGGAGAATAGGTATGAGCGGCTGTCCACTCCGTATGAGATATTTGACTGCGGGTACGCTCCCTACTTCTTTGAGGCGATCCGGCTGAAATATCCGGATTACTGCCGGGAACTGCCCGCCATGAAACCGCAGACCGCACAGAGAGAGCGATAGGAGGGAGCGCAGATGGAGACAGCAAGACAGACGGCGTTGATGGAACAGCCGGAGATCGTGGAACTGTTCCGGGTATTGGAAGGGAATGGACTTACAAAAGAACAGAAAGAGGTGGAATCCCTCGTGAAGTATTTGGACGGAATGGAAGTCCAGTTTGGACAGGTGCTGGAGGAATTGCGGGATGTGAAGGAACAATTATCTCAGATCCAGGATGGAGGCGTGAAAGCGTCCGTCCTGCGGATTGCGGAACAGGCACAGGGAAAAGTGCAGGAAGTGGGCGGACAGTTAAACACGGTACGGAAAAATCTGATCCAGTCCGCAGGAAATGCTTTGCAGACCTATAAAGAGAAAGGGAAGGACGCTCTGCGGAAAGCCGTATCATCCATGAAAATTCCGTCCGCTCTTGCCCGGATACAGGAGGGAATTCACGGGGCAGTGGAGAATATGAACCGCCAGGCAGATAGAATGAAAGTCCTGAACGGGGAACTTCACGCCGCAGGCGGCCATCTCAAAAATGCGGGCAGGATTTTCTTGGGGAAAGAACAGAAGAAAGTAGAACCACAGGCCACAGACAAGGGGATTACAGCAAAAATCCGCAAGTCATTTTTGACGATCAGCGGCAGGCTCTCCAGTATGGAACAGACCACAGAGAACCTGCGTCGGCGTCTGGAACAGTTCGTGCAGAAGGAGGAAAAGAAACCGTCTGTGAAAGTGGAACTGAAAAAGCTGAAAGAGGAGAAGAAAATGGTTCCACAGTTGCCGGTTCCGGTCAAACAGCAGGCAAGAGAATAAGGAGGATAATTGCAGAATGAAACATCAGAAGATCAGAGGGAAATGGTATCTGGCAGGACTGGCGGTATGCGTCCTGCTTTTTGGCGTATCGCTGTTTCAAGTGATCAGCCATTATGCGGGCGCACAGAAAGCGGAGGAAGAATTTACCGAACTGGCACAGATCGTGGAGCAGACAGAGGATACGCCGGAGGAAGAACCGGCAGGAGAGGAGCAGGAAGTTATCTCTCCCTTAGAGCGGTATGCCGAGCTGTTTGCCATGAATAACGATATGGCTGGATGGATCAGGATTGAGGATACACCGATCAACTATCCGGTCATGTATACGCCGGACAACCCGGACTATTATCTGAAACACAATTTTTACAAGGAGTCCAGCGCTTATGGTGTTCCCTATATCGCAGAGCATTGTGATCCGATGGAACCCAGTGACAATGTAATCATCTACGGACACCACATGAATAACGGTTCCATGTTCGCCGGACTGATGAACTATGAGGACCGGGATTTCTATGAGCGGCATAAAACGGTCCGTTTTGATACGCTGACGGAAACCGCTGAATATGAAGTGATCGCAGTATTCAAGACCACGGTCTATGACGATACCGGATTCAAGTTCTATCTCTTTTCTCATGCAGAGACGGAAAAAGAGTTTACGGACTATGTGGAGCAGTGCAGGGAACTTGCCCTTTATGATACAGGAGTGACCGCAGAATATGGAGACAAGCTGCTTACCCTGTCCACCTGCGAATATTCCAATACCAATGGAAGGCTTGTGGTTGTGGCTAAGAAGATCTGAAAATCCCATATCCGAAAGGAGGGCAGGCGATGGGAAGAACGATCAAAACCCGCCACGTCCAGAAGGATATCAAAGTATTGGATAAAACCGTGACAGCGGCGGAGCATATGAAAGGGGCCTATATCCGGACAAGAGACAGCGCAGAGCAGACACAGGGAAGAGAACAGGGAACCCCGGTAGGTTATGCCGAAGACCAGGTTATGGAGAAAGGGGAGAGAGCCGCCCGTGGAACAGTTCAGCAGGCAGGAAAACAGGGGGAAAAAGTAATCCATGCTGTCCGGGAGAGGGGCAGAGCGAAAAATGAGGCAGAGGCTTTCCGGGAGAAGAACGGAGAGTCTTCCGCCTCTTCTTTTTCGTCCGGTACAGAAAAGACTTACCAGCCGAAAGAGCAGATGAAAAACCGGACAGGAGCGCAGACCGGGCGGACAGCCGGAGAACAGGTGGGAAAGAAAGGAGCACAGATCCGGGAACTTCCAAAGCAGACGGTCAAGACGATTGACCGGGGAGAGAAAACAATCAAAACAGTCAATGCTTCTGTGAAAACTTCCGGGAAAGCGGCAGTGAAAGGCACAGGGAGGACAATCAAAACAGCGGAACGGACCGGGCGCAGCGCAGTCCGGACTACGGAAATGGCTGCCAGAACTGCAGGACAGGGAGCAAGGACTGCGGTGTTGACCACGCAGCGGACTGCTGTTGCCGCAAGACAGGCGGCGATTGCGGCGGCGAAGGCTGCAAAAGTGACTGCAAAGGCAGTAGCTGCTGCAGTAAAGGCTGTTATTGCGGCTACAAAGGCTCTTGTCTCCGCTATCCTCGCAGGCGGCTGGATCGTGGTGTTGATCCTTGTAATTGTCATTCTATTTGGAGCGCTGTTCAGCATGGTGGGAGGAAGTAACTCCAGTACCGTTGCTCCTGTCAGCGCAGAGGTAGAGGCGTATGAGCCATTGATCCGGCAGTATGCCAGACAGCACGGGATTGAGGAATATGTGGAGTTGATCAAAGCGGTCATGATGCAGGAGAGCGGCGGACAGGGAACCGATCCCATGCAGGCGTCCGAGTGCGGGTATAATACCCGTTATCCCAATACGCCAAATGGAATCACAGATCCGGAGTATTCCATTGATGTGGGTATCCAAAACCTTGCGGCCTGTCTGCGGGAGGCGGGCGTGGAAAGTCCGGTGGATATGAATCATATAAAACTCGCCCTGCAGGGATATAATTATGGGAATGGTTACATTTCCTGGGCGAAAGAGAATTACGGAGGGTACACCTATGCCAATGCGGTAGAATTCTCTGAAATGATGGCGGAACGGAACGGGTGGAGTAGTTACGGGGATAAGGAGTACGTATCCCATGTGCTGCGATACTACGTGTTTGGACGTATCCCCACGGGAACCGGGAGCCAGGCGATTGTGCAGGTGGCACTGACTCAGGAAGGCAATGGGGGAGATACCTACTGGAGCTGGTATGGATTTTCCAGCAGAGAGGAATGGTGTGCCTGTTTTGTAAGCTGGTGCGCCGATCAGTGCGGATATATTGAGGCAGGAGTGATACCAAAGTTTTCTTTATGTTCTGCAGGCATGGAATGGTTTGAGAGCCGGGGCCAATTCATGGATGGCAGCTATGTTCCCGCCTCTGGAGATCTTGTTTTCTTCGACTGGGGAAATGATGGAAGTGTTGATCACGTAGGGATTGTGGAGAGTGTGGTAGACGGAACTGTCTATACAGTGGAAGGAAACAGTGGGGATAAAGTGGCCAGACGGAGTTACCCGATTGGATATGGGCAGATTGTAGGATACGGAGTTCCGACATATTGATTGAAAGGCAAAAGAAAAGTAGAGTTTTTCTGCCATTTCTTTTGCCATACATAATGGCTTTAAGACGTGTATATAGTTTATCTATATATTATTTATATTGAATATTGATTATTCTCTTATAATTTGGATATCTTAGAATTTTTCAATCTGAAAAATTAGAGAAAGAACAGCAGCCTGATGGATCAGACTGCTGACTTTTATTTCTCTGCTTGTATTTCAAAGCAATATCCGACTTCCCGGACGGATCGGATGGTAAAGGGAGCATTGGGAGCCGCCTCGTATAGCTTCTCCCGTAGGTTGCAGATGTGAAAGCCAATGGTGTTGTTTTCACTACCAGACGGGCAATCTCCCCAAACCTTCTCGTAGATTTGGCTGTATGTAAGCACATGCCCCTTGTTGGCTGCAAGCAATAGAAGGATTTCATACTCCTTTGTGGTAAGCCGGATCTCTTGTCGATCTCGGAAGACTTTCCGTTTGTCCGGATAGATCTCCAGGCCAGGGAGGGATAACATCGGCTCCATGGCCAGCTCAAATTTTTCTATCTCTTGATGGCTACGCAGGATAGCAAGAATTTCATCAAATGCTTCGGAGTCTTTTTCCTGCAGATCTAAGATGATTACTCGTCCGATGGTACCACCTCCTGGTTGTTGTTTTCAAAAGACTTTTTAAGGTGTTCAAAACTTTCTGTGCTGATAACATGTTCGATTCGACAAGCATCGGCCTCTGCTGTTTTAGGATCTGCTCCTAATGCTATAAGTCGTTCTGTAAAGAAGCAATGGCGCTCATAGATTATTTCTGCAACCTCGCGGCCCACATCGGTCAGATGGAGAAAGTGATCTTCGTCCATTGTAAGAAAGCCGCCGTCCCGCAAGGTAGCCACTGCATGGCACACGCTTGGCTTTGACACCTCCATGTGCCGGGCCACATCTACGGAGCGTACCATACCGAGTTTCTTTTGGAGAACAAGGATGGTTTCCAGGTAGTCCTCCCCGGACGCATGAAGTTTCATTAAGACCTCCCTTATGCAGATAATTTCTGTTCGGCGTTCCACATGGCCGCATACTTTCCGCCTTTAGCCAGCAATTCATCGTGAGTACCGGCTTCAGCAATCTTTCCGTCAGATACCACAAGGATTTGATCTGCATTTTTGACGATGGAAAGGGTATGAGCAATCATTACCACAGTCTTTTTCTCTTTCAGCAGATTGGCAATGGCCTGCTTTACTGCCAATTCGTTCTCGATGTCAAGGGACGCCGTTGCTTCATCCAAAAGCAGGATCGGGCTGTTTTTCAGGATAGCGCGGGCGATTGAAATTCGCTGACGCTCACCGCCAGAGAGAAGGTTTCCGTTCTCGCCGGTCGGCGTATCGTATCCCTTTTCCATCTTGCGGATGAAGCCGTCACAGTTAGCCTCCCGGCAGGCGGCCTCGATTTCCTCGTCCGTGGCATTAGGGCGGGCGTGTCGGATGTTCTCACGAATGGTATCATCAAAGAGAAATACATCCTGATCTACCATAGAGATTTGTTCCAGTACACGCTCTGCGGCCACATAGTTGATAGGTTTGCCGCCGATTGAAATGGTTCCTCCATCCGCCTCGTAGTATTTTGCAATCAGGTTCAGAATGGTGGATTTGCCGGAACCGGAGTCCCCGACAATGGCAGTGAGCTTCTGGTCTGGCACCGTAAAGGTGGCGTGTTTCAGCACCGGCTCTCCTGGCACATAGGAAAAGTCCACATTGTCGAAGTTGATTTCATGGGTGGCTGTTTGAAACGGCTCCATACTGCCGGTCTCCTCTGGTTCATTGACTACTGCTTGAATTTTTCGTTTTGAGATCATCATATTTTTGTAGCCAAACAAATCAACCGAGATTGTCATATATAATTTTGCAAGCATCATAGGCATCATGGCAACCATCAAATAATCTACGCCTGATACTATTCCCGACATCCACGGTTTTGAGGTCACGAGCATAACAGCAGGAAGCGAAAGCCATGTTAGCATGTTAAAAAAGAAAGATACAGGAATGCCAGTGGCCTCATATTTATAACTCACTTGGCTGTACTCCCTCAAAATATCTGTTATCGTTTTATTCCTTGTTCCACCCATACCGTAGGCTCTGAGCGTTTGAATACCGTTTACATATTCTACAATGCTACTGACAGCCTCCGCACAAACACTATTGCGTGCATTTCCATATTTTTTTACAATTCGGAAAGAAAGCCACATATTGGGAATAAACAGCAGGCTTATTGCAATTAAAATCAAGCCGGCAGGCAAATAAAGAAAACACACGAAAAGTATCAGCATTACGGACAGTGAAATGTTTTTCACAAGATTTCCTGTCCTATGTGTCAATATTTGCTCATAATTGGAAACATCACTTGTCATTGTGTTGACATACTGTCCAATCTGGCCTTGATGAAAGCGCGACAATGGAATTCGTTTGAATTTATCCCCTAAATAGAGACGGATTTGCCTGGATACAGCTCCACCTCCAATTTGCCCTTGTGTATATCCAAATCCGTAGGCAATCAGCCGAACGGTAAAAAATCCAATGATTAAAAAAGTCAGGTTATTCAGATGTTCTATTGTGACAGTATTGTTTAGGAGCATGTTCAAAAGCAAATAAATTGCCATATAAACACAAGCTGAAAGAAGTCCCTCCAGCACAGTAAAGAACACCCCGATACCAAAGCGAACATTCTTTCTGAACGGATCATTTGCTTTCATACGAAATCACTCCTTTCATGGAATAGCTGACCTCTCTTGCCGCATGATACCTTTCCCAAGCCTTCTGATAGTAACGGTTCTCCTCTAACACTTCTTCATGTGTTCCAAAGGCCGTAATCGTATGATTTTCAACAACCGCCACTTTATCGCACATCTTAATAGCACCCAAACGATGAGCTACGATTAATACGGTTTTCCCTTTACAGAGGTTGGAAATTGCCATGTCAATCTCTACCTGATTTTCGGGGTCGGCAGCACTTGTTGCCTCGTCCAGAATTAGAATAGGTGCATTTTTTAGAATTGCGCGGGCAATGGCAATCCGCTGCTTTTCTCCGCCGGAAAAGCGAGAACCGAAGCTGCCCACTTTCGTATCGTATCCATCCGGCAAAGACATGATAAAATCGTCAATCTGAGCCTCTTTTGCTGCCGCCCGCACTTCTTCCAGTGTGGCATTACTACCCATACGAATATTTTCCAGTACACTGTCACGGGTTAAAAAGGTCTTTTGAAATACGATGGAAATATTATTTAGCAACTTTTCATAGGCAATATCTTTGATGTTTTGACCGCCAATCAGCACTTCACCATCTGTAACATCATAAAAACGAGAAATCAATTCAATAACAGTGGTTTTTCCTGCTCCAGACGCACCTACGATTGCTACTTTTTCCCCTTCTGCAACATGAAGATCACAATCTGTTAATACATCTGTTTTCCCGTCATAGGAAAAACGAACTGCTTTTAGAGTGACATCATGTGACTTTGGAAAATCGCCAACGCTATCAAAAATTGGCAAATCAAGAATTTGTTTCGCCTTTTTGACGCCGTTTAATGATTGTGCCAGTTCCATAGATAATTGCTGAAGAGGCAACAATTCCGATAAGTATAGAGAGCCAATATACGCAAACAACAGAAAAATGCTTGCTGTAATTGAACCATTCAAAAATAACCGCCCGCCAATGGGGATAATCAATGCCATTCCACATTCAAGAACAACAATAAATGCCGCATAGAATGGACCTGTCTTTCGTGATACTTTATTCCAGATACGATTTTCTTCTTCAATCGCACCGGAGAATTTTTGAAAAGAATGACGGCTCATGTTATAGGCTTTAATCAATTTCATGCCGTTGATATATTCGATGATTACAGAATTGAAGTTCGCCATTGCCTCCGTAACATGGGGCATCATTCCTGCCATAAAAGCAAAGCAGCCAACCATGATAATAAGTGTAATGCCCAGAGGTATTAAAGAAATCATTGCTAAAGGTACATTAATTGTCATGAGATAAATAAAAATCACAACCGGACCTGTCGCAAATCCGACCAATTCAGGAATATTATGAGCAAGGCAAAGTTCCAGTTTTTCTATATCTTCGTTCAGAACCGTTTTAATATCTCCAGTTCTGCGTTCATCCAAAGCTCCAAGCGGTACTTTTGATAAATGTTCTGTAATCATACACCGCACTCGGAATAAGGCTCCATAAGCGCCTTTATGAGAAAAAATGCCGGATAATCCTTGAAATACTTGCCGGATAATGACCGTCGCCGTAATTAGAACCGCGTTTTCGGAAATAACCTGAATAGAGCAGGTATCTGTCAAAAAGGCATCCATCAGTCTGTAAATGCCGATATAGGGGCCAATCGCCAATAAACCACCTAAAAAAGCACAGATAACAGACGCAATTAGAAATCCTCTGTCCTTTTCCGCCCATTTGAGCAGGAGCAGAACAGGATTTTCTTTTTTAGTTTTCATCTTTCATCCCTCCCTAATCCCATGAGCGACAAAATGGTTGCTTCATTTTCCTGAGAAAGCAAAATATCATTTGTCATTGTATGATGGTCAAATCTAATTAACCGGGTACAAGTCTGGCAGACAAATTCATAATCATGCGTAACAACAAAAATAACTTTGTCTTTGGAAAGTTCCCGGATCAACCCACTAACCTGTTCCATGCTGTCATAATCCAGGCCAGAGGTCGGTTCATCGAATACAAGCACTTCTTTTCCGCATATCATGCTAACTGCTACAGCTACACGCTGCTTTTGCCCTCCTGAGAGAGTATTTGGATGACGGTCACGGACTGTAAGAAGTCCCAGTTCATCCAGGGTTTTTTCTACCAGTTCAGGCGAAGATCCCTGAATACCAAAAGAACACTCTGCCTCTACACTATCTGCAAAAAGTTCATAGTTCACATCCTGCATTACCATATAGGAGCGTTTCATCCTCTCGGTTTCCTTTTGAGGTTGTTCCCGCCAATAAAAACAGCCCGTAAATTCTTTATGCAGCCCACATAAAGTACGGAGAAAGGTTGTTTTTCCTGCACCATTAGGGCCTACAACACCGATAATATCTCCTTTTGACGCCTGTAAGGAAATATGCTCCAGCACAGGGTGCTTTTTATAGAATAGAGACACATCTTTCACAGTCAATATAGGCCGTGAGAAAGTTCTTTGATAGCTAATAGGATGAACATCCTGAATATCCGTAGTCCGCAGACCCATATGCTTTCTTGTTGCACCTGAAAGTGACCTAAACTCCTGTGGTGTATAAATCTTCTCAATTTTTCCATCTGCCAGATACACGATACGATCTGCTATATCCAGAAGATAGTAAAGCCTGTGTTCTGCTATCAGAATTGTTTTTCCTTGTTGCTTCAAAATGCGAAGATAGTTTTTCAAATCTCTAATAGAATCCCCATCTAAATTTGAAGATGGCTCGTCTAATAAAAATATATCCGGGTTCATGGCGTAAACTGAAGCAAAAGCAATCTTCTGCTTTTCTCCGCCGGAAAGTTCAAAAATATTTTTGCCCTGTAATTTGCGAATTTTTAAGGAGTCAAGGGTATATTCTAATCGCTGATGTAATTCATCCGGTGGAACAGCGATGTTTTCAATTCCAAAAGCAATCTCACTGTCCACATCTACATTGAAAAATTGCGTTCGGGGATTTTGAAACACCGATCCCACTTTCGTTGCAAGATAATACATGGGCATTCCTAAAATGTTTTCGTCATCAATTTGTACATTACCGCTTAACTCACCCGGAAAATAATTAGGGATTAATCCGTTTATTAGCTTTGTAAGAGTTGTTTTTCCACAGCCAGAGCGCCCGCAAAGCAGAACACACTCCCCGGTATGAACAATAAGGTTTATGTCCTTGACTCCAATCTCAGAGGAAATTGTTCCTTCATATCTAAACTGAATATCTTGAAAATGGATCATATTGCACCCCCTCTCCCAATAAAATTCACTACCATCATTACAGCAAAACAGCAGATGATTAAGAAATCCTGTATACGAAAACGGATCTGAATCAAACAGGTTCTCGCTTGAGGATTTTCAATACCTCGTGTAACAGAAGCAATGGCAAGTTCGTCTGCTGCTTTAGATGCCGCCATAAGAAGCGGCGAATACAAGCACTCTATGGTCATGCCAGGATGGGAGATAAGCCCTTTCAGAGACGGAGATACATCTCGTAAGCGCATAGCGTCTTTGATAAAACGCCAATCCTCTCTGATTGTTGGAAGGTAACGCAGCATAACCGCCAAAGGGATTACAACTTTTTTGGGAACATGAGCCTTGTTCATGGCGGATAGAAATTCATTTACTCTGGTCGTGGATACGGCAATTCCTGCCAACATTCCACAGGGATACACCTTGAAAACCAAGGACAGCCATGCTGTGAACATGGTATAAGCAGTTCCCGTTACATTCCCTAAATAGAGTGTAGTAAACAGATATAATACTAAAAAAACTATTGTTCCGATTATGGAATATCTAACTTTCCCGCAGAGTATCCCCATAACTGCAATCAGCAAGATCAAAGCACATTCGTATGAGAGAGATGGGGCTGTTGTTGCAATAATCATGCTGATAATTAGCAGAAGCACTTTTGTCCGGGGGTCAAAACATATACCCCATTTTCTCTTTCGTGTTTCCCCGGTCATGCTGTAATACCAGCCTTTTCAAATTGTTTTCTCAATAGTTTGCACCCAACAAGTCCACTCAACCATGCTATAAGTGCCGTCCCCATAATCATAATAACCAATACCCACCATGCGGCGGCATTGTTCATGGCATTGATATACTCTTGTGTTGTTCCATTCTGCAACATGGTACTTGCCCATCCTTCTGGATCAACAAAATAAGCAATATAGGTTCCCATTGGTCCAAAAGAATATACGATATAGGCCAGAATATTCAACTTTTTACTTCGATAGTTTTTGGTGCCTGCAATCATATCGGCAAGAAATGCACCAATTAAACCTCCAACACACATTCCCCAGTGCATCCCCATGATAAGACTAAGCAGAGAAATAATGACCCCAATAATCGTCAATCCCCAACGCTTTGGCACTTTTGCAAGAAGAAGTAAAAATACTGGCCCCGGAAGCAAAGCGGCTCCGATGGAGAAATAAAAAGTAAGAGTCGGAGTGACAGCAAATAATACGCCCCCTATCATAGAGCAGACCATCAATAGCGCACCGAAAACGCCCATGACAATCAAATCTTTTACCGTCAGTCCATTCTTTCTTGTTTTGTCCTGTTTTGCTGTTGGCATAACTTAAACCTCCGATTTCTGTATAGTCGTTCATACCAATTGACTTTTTAGAAGCCTTCGTGGTATGATTTGATTAGTTGTTGCTAACCACATTATCCATTATATAGAACAGGGATTATTTATCCAATACCTTTGGAACATGAAAGCCCAAAGCGTATGAAAAAACGACCAAAGTGTATGAAATGAAGGTGGAAATATGTCTGATATTGAAAGTAGGTATCATACCAATTTGCTGGAATATGGCTTCAAAGAATTATCGACAACAAATGAACTGAGCGGAATTGGGAGATTATATTCAGTTCCAAAAGAATACGGTGAAGGCACATATTGGATATACAGCGAAAAAGATTTATACGACATCAAAATACATGATTTCTGTTTTCACAAAGACTCATTCTTTGATTTCGGTATTCCACAAGGCTGCTTGGGAATTTGTTACTATGAGTCCATATCTGGAGAAGAAATCTCTCCTTATCGCCGCTTAACTGCCGGTTGCGTAAAAAGTTTCATCGGAGGAATGGAGCCATGCAAAACACTAATACACAAAAATATCCCTGTGCGTTCTGTGGATATTGAGATTACACCAGCCTACTATGACCGCTATTTGAAAGAAAAATTTCCAAATGAATATATAGACCCACATGAAGCGTTCAGTAATATTGCATTAACTGACCGTTTCCCTGAGATGATACAAGTACTTCGCCAGATTGCAAATTACAAAGGGAATGGAATTGCGGCCAAACTGTTCTATGAAGGGAAAGTAATTGAAGCTATTTCACTCATTATGGAATACAATAGGCAGCAATCCAGCACACCCTCTGTCAAAATCTCTAACGCAGACCTTCGTGCTTTGGAAAATGGAGCTGCATATATCAACGATCATTTCAACTGTGATATTTCTGTCGATCAACTTTCCCATATTACTTGTATGGGACGAACAAAACTCAAACTCGCATTTAAGGAAGTTTATGGCGTTTCTATCACGGAATATATTCAGCAGAGACGGTTAAGCCATGCGGAAACCTTGTTGTCATTAACAGATTTTACGATTGAACAGGTGGCTGCTGCCGTTGGTTACAACAATGCAGGGCGCTTTGCCAGTATGTTCAAAAAGAGTACAGGTGTCTATCCGGCGGAGTATAGGAAAATGGCACAACGAAAGTAAAGAAATATATAATTTTTGTATGCAGTTACTTCTAACAAGACAAAAGACTCGCAGGTTAGAGCATAAGTCTTTCCTGCGAGTCTTATTCCTTTTTTTCTTCTGGTGGTACGAATTCCAGTAGATCACCAATCGCACAATTCAATACCGTACATAGTCGTGCGAGAACATCTATATCCAATCGAGTGATCTGGTTCCTACAGTAATTGTTAATCTGTGTCCGCTGCATCTCTGCCCGGTGGCTCAACATGTTTTTACTGAGTCCAGACTCTTTTAATAATTCGTCCAGCTTGATCCGAATGGTTCCATACTCCACTTGCCAACCCTCCTGCCTGCATAAATTTGTTGACAAGTATAGTGTACCCTTGGTAGAATAGAAAAATAAGATGTAGAAAGTCTTGTCAGACATTCTACACAGACAAAACAAACAAAACAAATACGGAAACAGGTGGATACAATAAGCAAAATCACATAGCTTTCTTTATTTTGCAATTTCTTGTCAAAATTTGCGGCGGGCCTCGGCAAAAGCTAAGAGAAAGCTACTTAATTCCTAAAAATCCCCTTTTATAATACCCTCATCAAAATTGGATGAGGGGGAAACTACACCTTTCCTGTCAGTTATCCCCGTAAGGGGAGAACATGGCAAAGAGGTACATAGGAACCGGCGCACATCCGCCAGGAAATAAAAAATGTCTATTACATACCGCAGTCCTCCAGGGGATTGCGGTATTTTTCTATTCGACATCTTTTGCCACATTTCTGCCTTTATTCCCATCGTGTAGTTATTTTTGTTGGCGTTGTGCGCTCGTCTTTTGGCGAGCGCATTTTCTATTTGTCGGAAAATGGCAATGGTTGCCGCTTGACAGGCGCCGCCGCCCTTCCTGTAGGGGGCCTCCGTCCGTCTGGATTTTCCCGAAAATTCAGACGAAATGGAGGTTTAACAGCGTGGACGCTGATAAGAAGAAAATATGGATTCGTGGTCAATTTATCGAGGTCACGGATGAAGTGTATACAGCTTATATGAAAGGCGATAGAAAAATAAGATATTTTGAAAATGATCTGAAAACAGGACGGACGGTTAAAGATAAGGATGGAAACATAAAACAAATCCTTCCAAGCCGGGAGGATTCTTTGGACAGGCTTATGGAAGATAACGCACAGCAGTTTCCTGATAGCCAGGAGAGTGTGGAGGATATTGTAATTCAAAAAATTTCTACGGAAAAATTACATATGGCGCTCTTAAGGTTGCCAAAGAAGGATCAGGAATTGATTTATGCACTGTTCTACGAAGAAAAAACGGAACGAGCATATGCAAAGCAAATAGGTGTTTCTCCGAGTACTGTCCATAGAAGAAAAGAAGAAATTATAAAAAAACTGAAAAAATATTTGAAATAGCGGAGCAGACCTCTCACTTAACGGCAAATAAAGTGAGAGGTCTTTTTTGGCCTTCCGTTCCTTGACAAATCCATATTCATTCATCAAGTACGTTCCTGTTGTTATCGTGATGAGCGTAAGCCACGTTAGCGGGTACGCCATGATCCGGACGGGTAAAGGCAGCGAAATCCCACCTATTATAGAAGAATCGGTTTGCGGCTGTTTTATCTGTCCGGGGAGCGGGAAATACCCGGCTATAACTGTCAGATTGCTACTGGCAAGGCGATAACAGGCAACAGGTATCATGATACTCCTGCCCGGTCATAAAGTCGAGCGTTAAGAGCGTCGCAACAAGTGAGGGCAGCTTTGGGAGAACCTCAGAGGGGTACAGGCCCGTGGAGCTGATCAGCAGTCAGCCGCTTGATGATTTCCCAGCATGAAATACATGCGATAACAGCCGGGGCGTCGAGGACAAATAGGCTGAAACAGGCAATTATGGTAGCCGGATACAAAGAAATGCTTTGCGTCCGGCTGATACATACCCGCAATGAATAATGGTTTCAAAAGAGCGGGGAGATCCTTATGGAACAAAGAGAATTCTAAGGCGTATAAGAGGAAGGAGATATGATTGTGGAAGAGCAAGAAATGCGGCGTGGAGAGATTTATCACGCAGATCTGAATCCTGTTTTCGGGAGTGAGCAGGGTGGATACCGCCCGGTTCTGATCATCCAGAACAACCGGGGAAATCAGCACAGCCCAACGGTTATTGTTGCGGCTATTACGAGCCAGCCAAAGACCAAACTGCCGACACATGTACCGATAAACGGGATCAGAGGTTTGGAGAAAGAGTCCTTTGTGCTGTTGGAGCAGATCCGGACAGTGGATAAAAGGCGGTTGGATGATTATGTTGGCAGATTAAACCGGGATCAGATGAACAGAGTAGAGAAAGCACTGCGTACCAGCATGGAGATCAAAAAACTGGACAAGCCGGTTTTGATGTGCTTATGCCCGATGTGTGCAAAGCCATTTTACAATTCAAAGGAACATTTTATCATCCGTGCGGATCGGGACCAGACAATAAAGGAAACGTGCATGTTCTGTAATGTGCGGCAGGGGTACGATTATCTAATAAGGAAGAAATATTATTGAGAACAGGAAAAATCAGTTTGTCAAGTATGCGATTGAAGAAAATCGCACATTGGACGGTAAGAGGGCTGTGCGTTATTTTATAGGCGTACAGTCCTTTTATTGCCTGATCAGCGAAGGGAGGTGCAGTCATGACAGATTCTATTGATATATCAAAAAAAGTATATGAAGCGGAGGACATCCAGAAACTGCTTGGACTGGGGAGATCAAAAACCTACGAATTTCTGGATGAGGTTTTTCAAAAGCAGGAACCGTTCCGTGTCATCAAGATTGGGAAATTATATAGAATTCCCTGTGCCCTGTTTGACAGATGGTTATATGGGGAATAGGAAAAGCAAGGTGTGAAATCAATGAATCAGAACAATCAGTTGACAGAAGCGGAAAAGAAAGAAGTACAGGAAGAAAAAAGGGTTGTCTTTTTTGAAGGGAATTCCTGGTATCACAGGACGAAAGAACTGATGGATGATCTGACCACCAAATACAGCAAAAAAGGTGGTTTTAAGACTCCGGAAGAGGCAGAGAAAAGCTACTGGGAATATGAGGAGCGTTACCGGGAAAAACAGAGAGAATTTCAAGTTGCTTTTTTAAAAAGTAAGGAAGTCCTGTTTGGAGAATACCTTCAATATTGGTTTGAACATATTTATTCGCTGCGGATTGAGACTACGACAAGAATGTTGGGATCTTATACGCTGTATGAATTGATCTTGCCCAGTATGGAGACAGACATAAAGTTGAAATTTGTTACGGTGGAATATCTGGATCAGCTACTGGAGCAGGTGTCAAAAATCTGTTCTTCGGCAGGTAATAAAGGAAGAGAACTGTTGAGTCTGGCATTCAAAGACGCTCTGTTTGATGGATTTATCAATTATAATCCGGTTCCGGAGACAAAGCCTTATCCGAGGACAAAGCCTAAGATCAGAATATTCAGTAAAGCGAAGCTGAAAGTGTTCCTGCAGGCGGCCAGTAAGAATCCGTGGTATCTGGAAATTCTACTGGGATTGTTCTGCGGCCTGAGAAAAGGAGAAATCCTTGGATTGAAATTCAGTGATTTTGACTTTGAAAAACAGACCGTCAGGATCAGCCGCCAGTTAGTGGCAAGCCCTAAAGTAAAAGAAGGATTTGAAATTGAAGAATATACGGTTGTCGAGCGTGATCCTAAAACAGAGAACAGTTTCCGAATATTGAAAGTTCCAAAGGCGATCATGAAAGAGGTGGAGCGCAGGCTCCACTATGTAGAGATGAAGAAAGAATGGTACGCCGGAAATTATGAAGATCATGGGTATGTCAGCAGCCGGGAGGACGGAAAGCCGAGAGGATTAAGTTCCATGAATCAGGCGCTGACAAAACTTTGCGAGAGAAACGGACTTCCCGTTATCACTGTCCACGGGCTGCGCCATATGTTTGCGACTATTTTGATCGAGAGAGGCGTCCCGTTGGTAAAGATCTCCGGACTGTTAGGTCATAATTCCATTCATACCACTTACGAATACTACTGTGAGGTTATGGATGAGAAAGATAAGATTATTGCATTTATGAACGATACGTTTGTTCCGGAGCGGACAGGGACGGAGGGATAACAGGATGAAGAAATTCGACTTTAAAAAATATGTGGAATATAAAGTGTATTCTGTTACGACCATAAAGAAAGGGTATGGGTTCCGTGTTCTGCTGAAATTTGCAGACGGTTCCGATACTACCCAGCAGCACGCCGGGTTCTGCAGCAAGCGGGAGGCAAATGCACAGAGAGATGAAATCATCGGGCAGCTTCATGCAGGAACTTACATTGTATATGGAAAGATTAAAGTAGCGGACTTCATGGAGTTCTGGCTGGAAGAGATTATGCGTCCCCGGATAGCGGATAACAGCTACAATGGCTACAAAAATGTGGTTTACAACTATGTGAATCCGCAACTGGGAAAAATGTATATGGCAACGCTGAACCAGGGATATATCAGAAAGCTGTATAATTCGATTGCGGAGAAATACGAGTCTATTGCACGGCTGGCGAAAACCGTTATGAATACCGCACTGGATTATGCGAAGTCGAAGAATGTAATAGCGGTAAATCCTGCGGAGGGTGTTCCGTTGCCAAAGAAGATAAAGAAAAAACCATACCGTGAGTTAAAGATAGATGTAAGCAAGACGCTGACGCTCCCGCAGGTATTTCAGTTGGTAGAGGCAAGCAAAGCGACGCCGATCCATATGCAGATTTTATTTGCAGTGCTGATGGGCCTGCGGCGTGGAGAAATCAACGGACTGAAATACAGTGATGTGGATTATATCAACCGCACGTTGAAAATACAGCGGCAGTTAGGGAAAAAGCCAAATTCCAAAGCAGAGGATGTGCCGCCTAAAATGCTGACAAAACAGGAGATCAAGCCTAAAACTCCGTCCAGTATCAGAGAGATACCGATTCCGGATTATGTGTTTGAGGCAATTCTGGAACATCGCCGGATTTACGAGAAGAACCGCAGACGGCGGAGCAAAGAGTTCCGTGACTGGGATTACATCTGTTGTTCCACTTATGGAAATCCGAGAAGTAAAAGTTATCACCACAAATATTTTAAAGAGCTGCTTGCTTCACTGGGGCTTCCGGATATCCATTTCCATCAGCTAAGAAATACATATACGACTATTCTTTTGAAACATGACTTTAATATCAAAGGAATTTCGCATATGTTAGGACATTCAAAAGAGATTATATCAGCAGATGTTTATGGGGATACTGCAGAGATCATTGAAGATTGCTTATATGCGATTGAACCATTTATGGAAGAAGTCCTTCCGGAAAGCCGGGAAGAGAAATACTACGATTACTCCGATCTGAGGGAAATAGACGAGGCAGCCGAGGAATATTTAATAGCGGCATGACAACAATATAAGGAAGGAATGATAAAAAGTACAGATGTACACTCGAACATTTGTACTTTTTTTAATCTTCATCCTATATACTTTTATCGTTATCTTTGCTATAATGTGCGAAAAGGGCAGAAAAAGGCCGGAGGTTTTTCGAGGTGCTCTGCCCGTGCATGTTATCTTGTGCTATTTAGTCCTCAAAAAAGCGTTTTGTGACTTTTGCCTTTCTGGATTCGTAATGGTGTCCTATAAGGCTATTATTTTGACATTTTCGTTACGAATGATTTTTTTGAGGGTGGCTGATATTGAACGTATCAAAAGTCACAAAGGAGAGATTTCGCTATGGATAAATTCGTTTTAAAGGCCCCGTATCAGCCTACCGGCGACCAGCCGCAGGCGATCGAGGCGCTTGTAAAAGGGTTCCGGGAAGGCAATCAATGCCAGACTTTACTGGGGGTTACGGGTTCCGGGAAGACTTTCACCATGGCCAACGTAATCCAGGCATTGAACAAGCCGACGCTGGTCATCGCCCACAATAAAACACTGGCCGCTCAGTTGTACGGAGAATTCAAGGAGATGTTCCCTGATAACGCAGTGGAGTATTTTGTCTCCTACTATGATTACTACCAGCCGGAGGCTTACGTCCCCTCCTCAGACACTTACATTGCCAAGGATTCTTCCATCAACGAGGAGATCGACAAGCTCCGGTTGTCTGCCACGGCCTCTCTGATCGAGCGGCGGGACGTGATCATCGTATCCAGCGTGTCCTGCATCTATGGCCTGGGTGAACCGGAGAACTTCGAAAAGATGATGGTTTCCTTGCGCCCGGGCATGCAAAAAGACCGGGATGAGGTGGTGCGTCAGCTGATCGACATTCAGTACGACCGCAATGAGATGGACTTTAAGCGTGGCACCTTCCGGGTGCGGGGAGACGTGCTGGAGATCATCCCGGCCAATGAGGCGGAGACTGCCGTTCGGGTGGAGTTTTTCGGAGACGAAATCGACCGGATCACTCAGATCGATGTGCTCACCGGCGAGATTAAGGGCGAGCTGGAGCATGTGGCCATCTTCCCGGCTTCCCACTACGTCGTGCCGGCAGAGCAGATCCGCCGGGCGGCGGACGCCATTGAAGAAGAGCTGGAAGAAAGGGTTCAGTATTTTAAAGGAGAGGACAAGCTGCTGGAGGCGCAGAGGATCGCAGAGCGAACGAATTTTGATGTGGAGATGCTTAAAGAGACAGGCTTTTGTTCCGGTATTGAAAACTACTCCCGTCATCTTTCCGGGCTTGCACCTGGGCAGCCGCCTCATACACTGATGGATTATTTCCCGGATGATTTCCTTATCATTATTGATGAGTCACATAAAACGATTCCGCAGATCGGCGGTATGTATCACGGAGACCAGTCCAGAAAGAGGACGCTCGTGGACTATGGGTTCCGTCTGCCTTCGGCACTGGACAACCGTCCTTTAAGCTTTGATGAGTTTGAACAGAGAATCGATCAGATCATGTTTGTTTCCGCCACGCCTGGGCCGTATGAAGAAGAACATGAGCTTCTAAGGGCAGAGCAGGTGATACGGCCGACAGGGCTTCTGGATCCCAAGGTGGAAGTGCGCCCGGTGGAAGGACAGATTGATGATCTGATCGGAGAGATCAATAAAGAAGTGGCAAAGAAAAATAAGGTGCTGGTGACGACACTGACCAAGCGTATGGCAGAAGATTTGACGGACTATATGCGGGAGGTCGGTATTCGTGTGAAATACCTTCACTCAGATATTGATACTCTGGAGCGAACCCAGATCGTGCGGGACATGCGTCTGGATGTTTTCGATGTGCTGGTGGGAATCAATCTTCTGAGGGAAGGTCTGGACATTCCTGAGATCACGCTGGTGGCGATCCTGGATGCGGACAAAGAAGGTTTCCTTCGTTCCGAGACTTCTCTGATTCAGACCATTGGCCGGGCGGCCAGAAACAGTGAAGGACATGTAGTCATGTATGCAGATACCATGACCGATTCCATGCGCCTTGCGATCCAGGAGACGGAGCGGCGGCGTGCGGTTCAGATGGCGTACAATGAGGAACATGGGATTACGCCGAGGACGATCCAGAAGAGTGTCCGGGATCTGATCTCCATATCCAAGAAGGTGGCAGCGGAGGAAATGCGGATGGAAAAGGATCCGGAATCTATGAGCCGGAAAGAACTGGAAAAACTGGCCAAGGATATAGAAAAGCAGATGAAGAAAGCAGCGGCCGAATTAAATTTCGAAGCAGCGGCCGAGCTGCGTGATAAGATGATAGAGCTAAAGAAGATGATGGCGGAATAAAAAATTGCCGGAAATGATGTATACAGACAGAGAACAGGGGAAGGATAACAAAAATGGAAGAGAAGAATCGCAAACATTTCATAAAAATCAGAGGGGCCAATGAGCATAATCTGAAAAATGTTGATCTGGATATCCCGAGAGAAGAGCTGGTAGTCCTGACAGGACTTTCCGGATCGGGGAAATCCTCGCTGGCCTTTGACACGATTTATGCAGAGGGGCAGAGGCGCTATATGGAGTCTTTGTCCTCTTATGCCAGACAGTTCCTGGGACAGATGGAAAAGCCGGACGTGGAAAGCATCGAAGGGCTTCCGCCGGCTATTTCCATCGACCAGAAATCCACAAACAGGAACCCCAGATCTACGGTCGGGACAGTGACGGAAATTTATGACTATTTCCGTCTTTTGTATGCCAGAGTGGGAATCCCCCACTGCCCCAAATGTGGCAAAGAGATCAAAAAGCAGACCGTAGATCAGATGGTGGATCAGATCATGGAACTGCCGGAACGGACCAAGATCCAACTGCTGGCTCCGGTGGTGAGAGGCCGGAAAGGAACCCATGCAAAACTGCTGGAACGGGCAAAGCGAAGCGGATATGTCAGGGTACGGGTAGATGGGAACCTGTACGAGCTGACGGAAGAAATTGTGCTGGATAAAAATATCAAGCATAATATTGAGATCATCGTGGACCGCCTGGTGGTAAAAGAAGGGATCGAGCAGAGACTGACAGATTCTATCGAAACGGTACTGGGACTGGCAGAAGGCCTTCTGACCGTGGACGTGATCGGCGGGGAGCCCATTCAGTTCAGCCAGAGCTTTTCCTGTCCGGACTGCGGCATCAGTATTGAGGAGATCGAACCGAGAAGCTTTTCCTTTAATAATCCGTTTGGAGCCTGTCCGGAATGTTTCGGACTTGGCTACAAGATGGAATTTGATATCGACCTGATCATCCCGGACAAGACCTTAAGCATCAGCGAAGGGGCTATCGCTGTGATGGGCTGGCAGTCCTGTACAGATCCCAAAAGCTTTACCTACGCGATCCTGGATGCACTGAGCAAGGAGTATCAGTTTTCTCTGGATACGCCTTTCGGGAAATATCCTAAGAAGATACAGAATATTTTGATCAATGGAACAAACGGAAAAGAAGTGAAGGTACATTACCGGGGCCAGAGAGGAGAGGGCGTTTACGATGTAGCCTTCGAAGGACTGATCAAGAACGTGGAAAGGCGCTACAGGGAGACCTCATCCGAGACGGCAAAGGCAGAATATGAAGAATTTATGCAGATCACGCCTTGTCATGAGTGCGGCGGCCAGCGTCTGAAGCCGGGAGCGCTGGCGGTAACGGTAGGCGGCAAAAATATTGCAGAGGTGACGGCTCTGTCTATTGAGAGGCTGCAGAAATTTCTGGACAAGCTGAAGCTGAATAAACACCAGATGATGATCGGCGGCCAGATTTTAAAGGAGATCAAAGCCAGAATACAGTTCCTGATGGATGTGGGGCTGGACTATCTGACGCTTGCCCGGGCTACCGGCAGCCTTTCCGGAGGAGAGGCGCAGAGGATCCGGCTGGCCACGCAGATCGGATCCGGCCTGGTGGGCGTAGCCTATATCCTGGACGAGCCCAGTATTGGTCTTCACCAGAGGGATAATGACAAACTGCTGGGTACTTTAAAACATCTGCGTGATCTGGGCAACTCCGTGATCGTGGTAGAGCATGATGAAGATACCATGCGCGAGGCGGACCATATCGTGGATATCGGGCCGGGAGCCGGCGAGCATGGCGGAGAAGTGGTGGCAGAAGGCACTGCAGAAGAAATTATGGCGAATAAAAACTCCATAACCGGAGCATACCTAAGTGGGAGGATCAAAATTCCTGTGCCGGAACACCGGGCAAAGCCTTCCGGGTGGCTGAAGGTGACCGGGGCCAGAGAAAATAATCTAAAGAATATTGATGTAAAATTCCCGCTGGGTGTGATGACCTGCGTGACCGGGGTCTCCGGTTCGGGAAAAAGTTCCCTGGTCAATGAGATCCTCTATAAACGTCTGGCGAGGGATTTAAACCGTGCCAGGACCATACCAGGAAAACACAAGGACATCAAAGGAATCGAGAAACTGGACAAGGTGATTAATATTGACCAGTCGCCGATCGGCAGGACGCCAAGGTCCAACCCGGCCACATATACGGGAGTGTTTGACCTGATCCGGGAATTGTTTGCAGCTACGCCGGATGCAAAGGCAAGGGGATATCAGAAGGGACGCTTCAGTTTTAATGTGAAAGGCGGCCGGTGCGAGGCCTGCAGCGGTGATGGAATCCTGAAGATTGAGATGCATTTTCTTCCGGATGTGTATGTACCCTGTGAGGTCTGCAAGGGAAAGCGGTACAACCGGGAGACGCTGGAGGTCAAATATAAGGGGAAAAGTATTTATGATGTGCTGAATATGACAGTGGAAGAGGCTCTTCATTTCTTCGAACATGTACCCAGTATCCGCAGGAAGATGGAGACCTTGTATGATGTGGGACTTTCTTATATCCGGCTGGGACAGCCATCCACCACGCTCTCCGGAGGAGAGGCGCAGAGGATCAAGCTGGCGGCGGAATTAAGCAAAAGGAGCACTGGAAAGACCATCTATATCCTGGATGAGCCGACCACGGGGCTTCATTTTGCAGATGTGCATAAACTGACGGAGATCCTGCACCGGCTTTCCTCCGATGGCAATACGGTGATCGTGATCGAGCACAACCTGGATGTGATCAAGACGGCAGACTATATCATCGACATCGGTCCGGAAGGCGGAGAACGGGGCGGAACAGTGATTGCCCAGGGGACGCCGGAGGAAGTAGCGAAAAATCCGGTGTCTTATACAGGGCGATATATTGACATGGTTCTGAAAAAATAGTGTCGAAGTCCCCCGATGCTTTACAAAGAATTAAGGAAATAAGGACTTTCCATTTTCCGGAAATTTGATTATAATGGTACATGCACAAAAGAGAGCAAGACAGCATGACGAAAGGGGAATAAGGATGTCAGCAGATATCGGAATTGATCTGGGCACCGCCAGTGTCCTTGTCTATGTCAAGGGCAAAGGCGTGATCTTGAAGGAGCCTTCGGTGGTGGCGTTTGACAGGGATTCCAATGCCATTAAAGCCATCGGAGAAGAAGCGCGTCTGATGCTGGGGAGGACACCGGGAAATATCATCGCGGTGCGTCCGCTGCGCCAGGGCGTGATCTCAGATTATACAGTTACGGAAAAGATGATCAAGTACTTCGTGCAGAAGGCCTTGGGGAAACGTACATTTAAAAAGCCGCGCATCAGTATCTGTGTGCCAAGCGGCGTCACAGAGGTGGAGCGTAAGGCGGTAGAGGAAGCCACATATGCTGCCGGCGCCCGGGAGGTGAACCTGATCGAGGAACCCGTGGCGGCAGCCATCGGTGCGGGGATCGACATCTCAAAACCCTGTGGAAATATGATCGTGGATATTGGCGGAGGAACATCGGATATTGCGGTGATCTCTCTTGGCGGTACAGTAGTCAACACATCCATCAAGCTGGCAGGAGATGACTTTGATGAGGCCATTGTCCGGTTTATGCGGAAAAAACACAATCTGCTGATCGGAGAACGGACGGCGGAGGATATCAAGATCAAGATCGGGACAACCTATCCGCTGATCGAGGAAGAGTCTATGGAGGTGCGGGGAAGGAACCTGGTAACAGGTCTTCCAAAGACGGTAACAGTCACGTCATCGGAGACAGAAGAGGCCCTGCGTGAGACTACAGGTCAGATCGTGGAAGCAGTCATCAGTGTTCTGGAGCGCACACCTCCGGAACTGTCCGCGGATATCCTGGACCGGGGGATCATGCTGACCGGCGGAGGATCTATGCTCCGCGGGCTGGAAGAGCTGATCGAGGAGAAGACAGGAATCAATACCATGACAGCGGAAGAACCGATGCAGGTGGTGGCTATCGGAACCGGACAGTTTGTAGAATTTGCAGGCGGGCGAAAAGATTACTAATGGAAGAGATAAAAGGATATGTAGAGCACATTGTATACCGCAATGAAGATAATGGGTATACAGTTTTTCATCTGAATAATGAAGACGGAGAAGTGACCTGCGTGGGGAATTTTCACTTCATTGAAGAGGGAGAGCTTCTTCGAATGGAGGGAGAATACACCACGCATAAACTTTATGGTCTGCAGTTTGCGGTACAGACATCGGAAGTCTGTGAGCCGGAAGATCTGGTTTCCATTGAACGATACCTGGGATCCGGCGCTATCAAAGGAGTGGGAGCCGCCCTGGCTGGACGGATCGTAAAAAAATTCCGGGAAGATACATTCCGGATCATCGAGGAGGAGCCGGAACGGCTTGCCGAAGTCAAGGGAATCAGTGAACGCAAAGCCAGGGAGATCGCCGTGCAGGCAGAGAAAAAGAAGGATCTGAGAAGAGCCATGATCTACCTGCAGAAATATGGGATTTCCACTACGCTGGCGGCGAAGATCTATCAGCAGTACGGACGTAATGTTTACCGTATCATCGAGGAAAACCCCTACCGCCTGGCTGATGACGTGGCGGGCGTGGGATTTAAGACTGCCGACGAGATTGCTGCAAAAGTAGGGATACATACGGATTCAGATTACCGGATCCGAAGCGGGATTTTTTATACACTGATGCAGAGCATCGGAGAAGGCCACGTGTACCTTCTTAAGGATGCGCTGACCTGGAGGGCGGGAAAGCTTTTAGAGGTAGAGATTGATAATATTGAGAAGTACCTGATGGATCTGGCTATGGAAAAAAAGGTGGTCCTAAAAGAAGCAGAAGACGGTGTGAGAGTATATTCTTCAAGGTTTTATTATATGGAGCTGAACGTTGCAAAAATGCTTCATGATCTGAATATTTCTGAAGAAGTTTCCAGGGAACGTCTGTTGGAAAGATTAGGAAAGATTGAGGACGCAACCGGGCTTTTTCTGGATGAGATGCAGAGAAAAGCGGTAATGGAAGCGGCGAAGCAGGGGATCCTGGTCCTGACCGGAGGACCAGGGACCGGAAAGACAACTACAATTAATGCCATGATCCGTTTGTTTGAGAGTGAAGGAATGACCATCCTGCTTGCAGCACCTACAGGGCGGGCTGCCAAGAGGATGACAGAAACCACCGGGTATGAGGCGTCTACGATACACAGGCTTTTAGAGGTCAGCGGCAATCCGGAGGAGGAAACCATCGGAGGCTTTCAGAGGAATGAGGAGAACCCGCTGGATACGGATGTACTGATCATTGACGAGGTGTCTATGGTGGACCTGCCTTTAATGAACGCACTGCTGAAAGCCGTGATGCCGGGGACCCGTCTGATCCTGGTAGGAGACCAGAATCAGCTGCCAAGTGTGGGACCTGGCAGTGTGCTGAAGGATATCATTGCCTCCGGGTGCTTTCCGGTGGTGATGCTGACGAAGATTTTCCGGCAGGCCGGAGAAAGTGATATTGTCGTCAACGCGCATAAGATTAACCGGGGAGAACCGGTGATCCTGGATAACAAGAGCCGGGATTTCTTTTTTCTGAAGAGGCAGGAGCCGAACGTAATCATCAGCGTGATGCTGACCCTGATCCAGAAAAAGCTGCCGAAATATGTGAATGCCGGTATCTATGACATCCAGGTGATGACGCCTATGCGGAAGGGGCTGCTGGGGGTAGAAAGATTAAATCAGATCCTGCAGCAGTATCTAAATCCACCGTCGCCGGAGAAAAGCGAAAGAGAATATGCAGACCGTTTGTTCCGGGAAGGGGACAAGGTGATGCAGATCAAAAATAATTATCAGCTGGAATGGAAAATACAGACGAAATACGGCCTTACTGTGGATAAAGGGCAAGGTGTATTTAATGGAGACATGGGTGTTGTCCGGGAAATCAATACCTATGAAGAGACCATAACAGTAGAGTATGATGAACACAGGCAAGTGGTTTATCCCTATAGCATGATGGATGAGCTGGAACTGGCTTACGCCATTACGGTTCATAAATCGCAGGGGAGCGAGTATCCGGCGGTGGTGATTCCACTGCTTCAGGGGCCAAGACAGCTGTATCACAGGAATCTGCTTTATACAGCCGTGACACGGGCAAAGAAATGTGTCACCTTGGTGGGAAGCGAGGCAGTCTTCCAGGAAATGATCCGGAATAATCAGGATCAGAAGAGGAATACAAGCCTTGCTGAACGGATCCGTGAATTTTACTAGATGAGTATCAAAAAGAATAAACTTTTGACAGAAGTATGTACATTGCTCTGGCCGGAAATCTGCCCTTTCTGCGGGAAAGCCAGCCGGGCGGGAACCTGTCCTGAATGTCGGGAAAAGCTGAGAAAACTCGAAATACAAGAACCCAGATGCATGCAGTGCGGCAGACCTGTGCGATATGCAGAACAGGAGTATTGCCGCGATTGTGCGGAAACCAGACATTTTTATGATCAGGGCTACAGTCTCTGGCTTCACAGGAAGCCGGTCAATCAATCCATCTATCGTTTCAAATATCAAAACCAGCGCAGATTTGCTGCCCATTATACGGCAGAATTAACCCGGGCGTTTGAAGGACAGGTCCGCAGATGGCGGCCCTGCCTGATCATGCCGGTTCCCCTGCATAAAAAGAGAAGGAGAGCCCGGGGATATAACCAGGCAGAGCTGATCGCTGAAGGGCTGGGGCGTGCATTTGAGATTCCGGTAGACGCCGCAAGCCTGATAAGAAAGAAGAATACGGTACCGCAGAAAGAGCTGGACAGGCAGGGACGGATGCAGAATATGAAAAATGCATTTATGCTTGCAGACAGCTTTTTGCCCGTCAGGACGATCCTGCTGGTTGACGATATCTATACCACGGGAAGCACCCTTGATGCGGCTGCATTTGCGCTGAAGCAGAGGGGTGTCCAAAAAGTCTATTTCTTAACGATAAGTATTGGACAAGGGTAAGGATATTTGTTATACTAAAAATGATGGTTAGACGACAGAAAATCATTAGAGGTGTAGGATGTTAGACGAGAGAAAAGTAAAGTTAATGACACGTCTTGCTTTTTATGAGCAGACGCAGGGGAAAGAGGATTTTAAGATCAGCGCATATTACCGCAAGGATTACACCAGCCTGCATATGCTGTGTTCCTTTATCTGGGTGACCATCGGATACGTGCTGGTTGTAGGGCTTGCAGTGCTCGCGGGACTTGACAGCCTTCTGGGGCATATGTCTATGGCGGTGATGGTACTGATTGGCGGTATGGCTATTGTGGGATGGCTGGCGGTTGTTATCATTTATGCTATGATTACCAGCCATGTATATAATGAAAAGCATAAAAACTCCAGGCAGAGAGTTAAAAAATATAATCATGATCTGACCAGACTTTTGAAAATGTATGCTCAGACAGATTCACAGGAATAGAGGAAAAGGAGATAGACAGATGGATACAATCTATGTGCTGCGCGGACGTATACAGGAGGTATATGCCCGGTATACAAAAATCATTGACAAGGCAGGTCAGTTCATCCTGGCGGTCGTGGTTTTTACACTGATCAATCATAACGTGGGATTTATGGATGCGTTTGACTCGCCGGTCGTGGCTTTGGCACTGGCTGTAATCTGTGCTTTCCTGCCGCTGCTTGTTACAGTTCTGGCGGCAACGGCGCTGGTTCTGGCGCATATGTTCTCCGCTTCATTGGGAGCACTGCTGGTAACAGCGGCCGTATTTTTGATCCTGTATATTTTTTATCTCAGGCTGACGCCCAAAATGGCGCTGCTGGTGCTTTTGACGCCGATTGCGTTTTTCTTGAAAATTCCGTATGTGATCCCTATCGCCTGCGGTCTGGTACTGTCGCCGGTCAGTATGGTTGCGGTAGCCTGCGGCACGATCGTGTTTTACATGCTGGAATATGTCAGGGAAAATGCTTCATCTCTGGAAGGGAGCGCAGACCTTCTGACCCAGGCGACTACATATCTGAAACAGGTGTTTCAGGATAAAGAACTCTGGATCGTGATCGTTGCGTTTATTATTTGCTGCTTTGTCGTATACACTCTGCGCCGGCAGGCAATGGATCATGCATGGAAAATTGCTATCGTTGCAGGAGCTGTAGCAAATATCATTGTGATTGCAGTAGGGGATATTGCTTTTGGCGTACATACTTCTTATGGCGCGCTCATCGGAGGAAGTATTGCTGCAATTGCAGTAGGACTGATCCTGGAGTTGTTCTTCTTCACGGTAGATTATGCCAGAAGTGAGAATCTTCAGTATGAAGACGATGAATACTATTATTATGTAAAGGCTGTGCCAAAGATATCAGTCTCCACACCGGAGAAAACGGTAAAGAGGATTAATGAACGCCAGGAGACAGAGATCATTGATGCAGAGGAAGTCCGGAAAAAAGCACGGAAAAGACGTGATATGAAGGACGTAGATAAGATGCTGCTGACACAGAGCATGGAAAATGATTTTGGAATGAAAAAATAGAGGAAGGATCCTGTGATCTGGCAGAAAGTGGGGTGAAAGAGTGAGACAGCTGGTTGATGGATTGATTGCAAAATATGCAGGGAGTCTTTACCTGCCCAATATACAGATAACAGATATCGTTGAGGTCTTAATTCTTACCTTTCTGATATATCAGATCATGGTATGGATTAAAAATACCAAGGCATGGATGCTGCTTCGCGGGATCCTGGTGCTGGCTGTGTTCATTTTGTTAGCCGCAATCTTTAACATGCATACGATTCTGTTTATTGCGGAGAACCTGGTAACCGTCATGGCAACAGCAGCCGTGGTAGTATTTCAGCCGGAACTTCGGCGGGCGCTGGAGAAACTGGGCGAACGGAAGTTCCTGGTCTCCGTGGTTCCATTTGAAGCCAGCAAAGAGAAATCTCACTTTAGCGAGCAGACCAGAGAAAGTATCATTGATGCGGCCTATGCAATGGGCAAGGTGAAAACAGGGGCGCTGATCGTGGTTGAGCAGGCGATCCGCCTGACAGAGTATGAAAGTACAGGAATCCAGATGGACTGTCTGGTATCCAGCCAGGTGCTGATTAATATTTTTGAACATAACACACCGCTTCATGACGGAGCGATCATCGTACGTGGTGACAGGATCGTATCAGCGACCTGTTATCTTCCATTGTCTGACAATATGAATATCAGCAAGGATCTGGGCACCAGGCATCGTGCTGCACTGGGAATGAGTGAGGTCAGCGATGCTCTGATCGTTGTGGTTTCCGAAGAGACAGGGGCAGTTTCGGTGGCACAGGGCGGGCAGCTCTATCGTGCGGTGGACGAGGAGCAGCTGCGTAAAATGCTGATGGATATCCAGGCGACAAAAAAAGAAACAGGAAAACTGCGTGCATTTTTGAAAGGAAGGCATAAGAATGAGAAAAAAACTGATGAATAATCTCGGCCTTAAGATATTAGCCTTCCTGGCTGCGGTTACGCTGTGGTTCCTGGTGGTTAATATCGATGACCCGGTCACGGACCGGACATTTTCTGATATTCCGGTTACCGTAATCAATGACAGTATTGTGACGGATGCCAACCGTACCTATCAGATCGTAGACGGCACCCAGAAAGTAGACGTGACGGTGACGGCTACCCGTTCAGAGCTTAGCCGGATCAGTGCGGAGGACATACAGGCGACAGCGGACATGCGGGAGCTTACACTGGGAACGCAGGTGCCGATACAGATCAGCATTGAAGGACATACGTATGAGGCTGCCTATTCTACGCCGAGAAACCTGCAGGTACAGATTGAAGAAGAGGCAAGGAATAATTTCCCGATTACTCCGACAACGATCGGAACGGTGCGGGAAGGCTATGTGATCGGCAATTTGAAAGCAGATCCGGAAGGTGTGACGATCCGCGGGCCGAAGAGTGTGATCAACAGTATCAACAGAGTCTGTGCGGAAGTAGATGTCTCCGGACTTTCCGAAAGTGCTACACTGGAGGCGACCTTGATTCTTTATGATGCGAATAACAACGTGATCGACCAGACTCTGCTGACGAACAATCTGGGAGATGAAGGATTATCTGTAGAGGTTGAACTGGATCAGACGAAAAATGTACCGATCAGTCTGGACACATCAGGAATCTCTGCGGCGGAGGGATACAGTATCGGTGACATAAGCTGCGAACCTCAGGAGCTTCTTTTGTCTGGCGACGGGGATACGATGAAAGACCTCGATGAGATTGAAATACCGGAGAGTGAACTGGAGCTGTCCGGGCTTACAGAACGGACAGAGCACACGGTAGATATTACGGAGTATCTTCCGGAAGGAGTGACTCTGGTAGACTCTAACGCCAGCAATGTGGTAGTGACCATATCCGTTAACCAGCCGGGAGCACAGGTGTTTGAAGTCTCGACGAATGCTATCGTGGTCAGCAACCTGGCGGAAGGGCTGGAAATAAGTTATGGGTCGACGGTAGATCTGGAGCTGCAGATCCGGGGACCGGAAGAGACACTGGACAGTCTGTCTCTTGCAAAAAAGGTGTCCATTGATCTGAAGGATTATACAGAAGCAGGAACCTATACCGTGCCGGTAAGCGTAGAACTGCCGGAAGACTGCAGACTGGTGAACGATGTCCAGGTGGAGGTCGTGCTGCGGGAGGCATCTGGTGATCAGACAGATCAGGGAAATAATAATACAGAGGAAAAAGAATAGGGGGTCCGAGTATGATTCGGCAAAGTGTGACAATTACAAATCCAACCGGATTACATCTGCGGCCTGCGGGAATATTTTGTAATGTAGCCAGCAGATATCAGTGCCGTGTGACTTTTGAGTACGATGACACGACTGCAAATGCCAAAAGTGTTTTGAGTGTGCTGGGTGCATGCATCAAAAAGGGTGATGAGATTACTCTGATATGTGACGGCGAAGACGAAGAGGAAGCGATGGCAGCTATGGTGAAAGCCATTACAGACGGATTAGGAGAATAATGCGTGAACGGGGACGTACACTTTTTGCAAAAGTGTACGTCCCCAATTGCGATTGTGGGTGTCCCCGATTGCGTTTCAGGGTGTCCCCAACAGAATAAAATGTGTCAATATGCCACTTTTATTTGTCGCAACTTCCGCTTATAATAGAAAAAAAGCGAGGTGGGAAGTTATGGAAATAGTGCTTGGATTATCGAGATCAGAGAGTGATATTGAGGAGATACGGAAAAGGATCTGCTATATCCTTCTGGCGGTATTGCTTATCATGAACCTTGCCTTTACGGCAGAAAGGTTTGAAAATGCAGTGCCGGTGAAGGCGAAAGATTCCTGGAATGTGCAGGCGAGGGCGGATGTGCTTCCAGATGTCACGGGAAACAGTCTTGCGATCGAGGATGTGCTGGCGACTGTTAAACTGGCGAAAACGCTGAATCTTCTGGAGGAAAATCTGCTGGTTAAGGCGGGATCAATGACGGCGGAACCGGCTGTGATGCCAGCGCTAGCGGAGACATCATCTGCAGAGGCAGTTCCGGCAGTAACAGCGCCGACGGCAACGGCTCCAACTGTGACAATACCAGAAGCAATGGTTCCGGATGTGACAACCCCAACGGAAGATATTACGACACCGGGCGCTACGGACACGCCCGGAACCACAGATACGCCGGGAGCTGCAGTTGTCCCGGAGATACTGACCATCCATCTGAACGGCAATGGTGGCGAGCCGGCGCTTTCAACTATGACAGAGTCTATGGATGCGATTTCGGCAGAGGGATGGAGCGTACCGTTCCGGCCTGGCAAGGTGTTTGACGGATGGTATCTGGACGCGGGATGTACTGTCCCTTTTACAGGAGTGAACCCGGAAAATTATAGCGGGGCGGATACCGCAGTGCTGGAAGTATACGCCGGTTGGCGGGAACTGGACGGGTTTGTGTGCAATGACGCTGGACATATCATTTCCTGTGCTGGCGGAAGCGTGATAGACGGAATCTTTGCGCTGCCGTCAGATGCGGCCTGCACAGGGATCGAAGCCGGAGCACTGAGTTCAGTAGCCGGTCTGATCACAGAAGTCTATATTCCGGCCAACATCACTTACATTGGACCGGGAGCGTTTAATGGACTTACGAATCTGATGTATATCGAGGCGACGCCGGGAAATCCGAATTACTACAGCGCAGGCGGCGTGCTGTATACCATGAGCGGAGAAGTAGTAGCAGCGCCGGTGTGGTATGGAGAATGCATATAAAGTAATATTCAACTAAATCAGAATATGATATGATTAATAAAAGCTCAAAGGATGATGCGGATATGACAAACTCAGATTTTGACAAATTGATGGCATTGACAAAAATATTTGTGAAGGACAATATTGATTTGCCAAGAAATGGTGAATTCGAAACTTATGACCTGGAAAGCAGAGAGTCCAGAGATAAGTTTTATTTGGATGTTGACAGGAGGGGAAGAATTGAACCGTCAAAATTTAAATTGCAAAACCGATATGCAGTAACAAAACAACCTCTTGTCCGTATTGATATAGATTCACCGCCACATCGTAATCCGGATGGAACTATGATTTCCAGAAATCATATACATATTTATCGGGAAACGGATTATGATACGGGAAATCTTCCATGGGCATATGACCTGGAAACTATTATATCTGTAAAACTGAGCCAGGATGGCATTGATTTTATGACGGTTTTTTCGTGGTTCTGTGAGTATTGCAATATATGTATAGATAATGTGCAGGGTGTGATATGATGAAAGCAAAGACAGATATGGATTTTGGGAAAATATATGTAGAATGGTTAAAACAAAATATTGATCAGTTTAGAGTGAATGAAACAACATTTCGCATGACGTTGCCTTTTTTGGATCGAAATAACGATCATATAGAAATGTATATTATTAATAACGGGAATGAAACATATACCATAACGGATGATGGAGCCACGATAGGAGACTTGCAGTTGGGTGGATTTGATTTTTCTGGCAGTACCAGAAGAAAAATGATTCTGGAGTCTATTATATCAGTATATGGAGTAACAAAAACAGATGATGATGAACTGACGGTGAATTGTACTGATGGCGATCTCCCATTAAAAAAACACATGCTGGCACAATGTATGATTAAAGTCAGCGATATGTTTTATTTGTCAAGAAGCAATATCCAGGCGGTGTTCTTAGAGGATGTACAAAAATTTTTTGATTTACATGATGTACGGTATATTGACAATATCTGCCTTACAGGTAAGAGTAAATTGACAACACATTATGATTTTGCAATTGCCAGATCTCATAAGTCAGCTGAAAGATTTATCAAGGTTGTAAATAATATGGATCTAAATGCGGCGCGGAATATTATATTTGCATGGAATGACACCAGAGATATGAGGCAGCACGAGGCAAAATTATATGCTTTTATTCAAAACAGTGATAAAAAGGTGTCTGATGACGCAATCGGGGCATTAAAAGAATACGGTATTAAGCCTGCGCTGTGGACAGAAAAGGACAAATATATTTCAGAACTTACAGCATAAATAAATTTGATATAGTAATTGAAAATATCTGATGAATTGGTATTATACCGAGTTACGCATCGGATGTTTTTGTAGCAATGTAAAAAGTTGTCTCTCATATCAGAAATGACGGGAGTGAATTAAACTCTGCCAGAGAACTTGCTCCGGCATTAGAGTACAAAGATGATTGATGAGTGCGATTTGTACCTTCTTGTTATTGGAGGAAGGTACGGATCAATCGATGAAGAAACTGGAATAAGTTACACAGAGAAGGAATACAATTACGCAAAAACCAGGGGACTACCAGTGATTGTATTGATTAAAGAGTCTTCAGCTATTGCTGAAAGTGAAAAGGATACTGGAGACGACAAATATGATAAAATGAAAAGACTTGATGAGTTCAGAGAAAGGGTCAAAAAGGAGGGGAATACTGTTGATCATTTTACGGATCTCAACAGTTTAAAATATGTGGCATCACCGACATTCAGGAATGTTATTGATTATGTTGATGATAATGCTGGATGGGTTCGATATCGAGATATAGTAGACATAATCAATGAAGAGGCAGAAGGGCGGAATAAGATTAATGCTGAAGTTGTAGAGCATCAACAGAAAATGTTTGAAGATATGAAAAAGATGTTTTCTCAATTTGGAAGTAGACTCACTGAACTAGGGAATAACCAGTTAACTTGGGAGGAAATTCCTACAGTAACGAATGAAGATATCAATAAATTGTTTCAGGTTGAAAATGAGACATTAAATAGTGGAAATCCAAAGGGAGATAGATCAGTTCCAGGTCTAGATAATGTTGGCAATATTCCTGTGGACTCGGCTTTTCTGTTAGTGTACGCAGCTGATGGTGATGGTCAAATCATAAAGGTACAGACACTTGACTCACCTGCTCAGGTTTTTACATCGGGTAAGCAGTTTATGGCTGATAACTCAAAAAGAGAATCAGCAAG
>OGQQ01000345.1_pt1 | contig 48196 bp, 52 predicted proteins | sample 1553281 | NCBI WGS metagenome assembly OGQQ01 (sample SAMEA2579937, study PRJEB22360) | human gut metagenome | biome: human gut; feature: human-associated habitat; material: faeces | place: Denmark | collected 2008/2010 | reverse complement strand
TTGCTGATGCCCCCCCCGGTCCACCGAAAACGCCCACGCCAGCCACGGCAGCAGATTTGCCGGACAGGTGTCCGGGTTCCACAGCTCACGAATACTGACCGGCGTTTTTTCAATTTCCGCACAGGCTTTTGCGGCGGCGACCTCAAGCGGTGATGAGCCGGTCGGCAGCAGTCGCGAATCACTCATCCGAGCCTCCGGTCACGACGCGGTATTCGGTACAGAAAGACGCCTGCGTACTGTTGAGCACGATGTCGGCCAGTGGTGCAGCCAGTTCGACACGCTGCACACCTTCCACATGCAAAGCGGCATAAATGGCAGACAGACGGATGTCGCGCCCCAGCCGGTGCTGTGCCGTGATGTATGCTTCCAGCTTTTTCACAGCGGCAGCGCGGATGGGTTCGCTTTCGGGACCAGGGTAAAGGTAAAGCGTGGCGTTTATCTGGTATTCAACGATGGCGGCAGACTGCACGGTCACGCGGTCGGCCACCGGCCTGACGTCCTCGCCATTAAGGGCGTTACGCACCACAGCCAGCAGGTCTTCGGATGCGACGCCGTTATTTTCACGTGACAGCACAGAGATAGTGACGCAGGCCGGAGACGGACTGGTGACAGAGATATCCGCGACACGCCCGTCGGCACTGCGGCCATGATACTGATAGGCACCCACCGACCCGGCGACGCTTAAACCTTCAAACGCCTGCTGAATACGCAGCCGATAATCGGTGTCAGATTCCATCACTGCCGGTGTCGGCGGAATGGTCGAATCATCTGCCGGGGTGATAGTCAGGCGCGTGGTGTTGTAATTGGCACCAATCACATCAAGGTCATTACCCGCGGCACAGGCCAGCATCACCGCCCGTGCGGCCTCATTCACACGCTGACGCCAGATAAGCTCACGATAAGCATTTTCCTCCAGCAGTTTGACGAGAGGCTCGGATTCCAGCGTCAGGGTACGGGCGACCGCCTCCTGCTGATCTTCCGGGTAAAGGGAAATCAGTGTCGCCTTGCGTTCAGCGAGAATGCTTTCAAAGTCCAGCTCCTCGACCACATCCGGTGCAGGTAGCTGGTTCAGGTCGATAATCGGCATGGTTTCAACTCACAGGGATGGTTAACGAAAGTGGCTGGCCGGTGTCGTTGTGCTGGCCGGTCAAAGTGACAGTCATTCGCCCGTCAAAACTGCGCTCAGTGGTGACGGATGACAGGGTGACGCGGGGTTCCCATTTCAGCACGGCCATGTAACAGGCGACCTTAATCTGCAACTCAAGCGCCGGGGTCTGCGGCTGGGCAATCATTGACGCCAGCAACGAGCCGTAATCACGACGCATCACCCGTGAGCCGACCGGCGTGCGCAGGATATCGCCGATACTCTGGCTGATATGCTCAAGGTCAGAGACAGTCAGGCCATCACTGCGATTCATTCCGAGATAACGCGCTGTCATAGAGGACTCCCGGTTGTGCCGCCGCTGTCGCCGGGGTGTTTATGGGTATGCAGTACCTTCCCGTTTGATGAGAGTTCACCGCCGGTGTGTTCAATGTTGCCGCGCATCGTCCCGCCCTTCTGCACTTCCAGCGTGCCGGTGATCAGCCTGTTTGTGCAGACCACCTCCGGCGTGTCCAGAGTGACGCGGGTTGATGCTTTCACCATGACCACCGGCACCGTGGCAGTAACAGAATCAGAAGCCGTCACGCTGGCCGTTTTAATTCCGCTTACCGTGAGTGCACTGGTTTCGGGTTCATACTCAATCACCGCCCCGTCAGGGAAACGGATATGCAGGGCATCCGCCGACGCAGACGGCGCGGGGTTATCGCCGGAATAAATCCCCGGCAGAACAAACGCCGTGTCAAGTTCACCGCCCACGGCCAGAATCAGCACCTGCTCCCCCACGGAAGGTGCCCACCATGTGCGCGAACGCCCGGCACGACAGGTCAGCCACTGAAGCCAGTCGGTGCACATGCCGCCGGTCTGCACACGGCAGCGACCGGCTTTAAGGTTGGTTTCGACGACAAGGCCGGTGCGGATCATGTTGCGCAGTGCGCGCGCGAGTTCCTGGATATTTGCGAGAGTGTTCATAACGGGAAGGATGCCGCCGGGTCATACCGGCGGCAATGTAACGATGAGGTGTCGGGAATGGCACAACTAACGGTCGAGGTGAGCCAGGATAATCTCTTCAATCATCTGCACATCCTCACTGGTAAAGCCGAGCAGAGGACGCGCCGGATAATCAATTTTCTTACCGTCTTTCCGGTTTTCTTCCGACAGACCGAACTGATGCACGCTGGCGATTTTCGGTGACTTCCCGCCGTAAAACTCCATTGATGCCTGTTCAGGGCTGGCGCGGATATGCAAAAAACGACTGGTGATAAGTTTCGCAAACATTTTTCGCTTAACACGACCGGTCTTTTTTCTGGCGCTCTGCTGCTGGCGTGGCGCGTAGGGTGTGCCGTCCGGGGCTTTCTGTGCCATCACCCGACGCTGCTGACTCTGCCGCAGACGTTTCGCCAGTTCGGCACTCAGTCGCCGACGCCCTGACGGTGACAGCGACTCAATCAGTCCGGTCAGCCGGTCTTCAAAACGCTTAAACTCATTCATCCCACTTGCTCACCAGTTCGCCATTGATATAAAGCTCCATCGGGCGGGTGACCGGCTCCGGCGGCGTGGGTTCCGGGATATTCTTCACATGCAGCGCGCCGTCCACCTCACTGACCAGCGTGCGCTCGGTCAGCATCAGGCTGATGCTGATATCAAAGCTGCTGTCATTGTTGATGTCTGCATAAAACGTGAAGCCCTTTTTCTGGCCTTCGTCAGTGGTCATGATGTCGGGCTGATTTTCCCGCAGCCACGCCAGCACCGGCACGATGAGCAGGTCAAAATCACCGGTAAAGTCGGTCACAATGACATTGAGCGTGTAACGCTTTTCAAATGACAGCGACGTCGCCAGTGTGGAGGCAATACTCCCGTTATCCACGAATATCCGCAGCATCTCGGGACTGGTTTTCAGCACCGTGACGGCATCAGTCAGCGCCCTGCGCAGGCTGTCGGGTTTGAGCATCGTTTTCGTCCTGACAGTGTTTAATCATTTTTACCTGGCTGGCACAACGTGCCAGCGCGTTCTCAAGCTGCCGGATATCGGCACTTAAATCGCCGTTCGTCTGCGGGTCACTGCCCGGCATCGGGCAAAGGCTCACTTTCGGGCATGCGTTGGGGACAATCACTGGCGTCGGTGCAGGCCGGGCGCTGGTGCAACCGGCGCACAGCATCAGGCAGGTCAGCACCGTACCAGCGGCGAAAATCTTCGTTCTCATTAAGTAACCTCGTGATGGTTTTCTCGCGCTGTGCTTCACGCTTCGCGGCGTTCTCCAGTTCCTGACGCAGTGCCACCTGCGCCATCTCGTTTTTGTCTGCCCTGGTAAGGGCAACATGAAGCTGGTTTTTCAGCATGGTGATGGTCGTCTGCTGTTCACTGGCGACGTTGTTCGCCCTGTCCAGCGAGGCGCGCAGGCTGGTTTTCATGCTTTGCCAGAAACAGCCCCGCCACCGCCAGCGATAACAACACGACCAGCACAATCATCAGCTTTGACATAATTCCCGCCCCTCAAGACGCTGACGACAGGCTTTACGTATCAGCCGGAAGAACACCGACGCCACGAGATAAATCAGCGCGGTAAAAATCCACCCGGCGGCGACCAGCGCGATAAACGTCGCCACCATCACCACCAGAGCCGCCGCCCGTCTGCGCCACGGCACCGGCTGCAAAAACAGCGCCGTGACAATCTTCACGGCCAGCGATTCCGGCGGCAGCTCCCGCCCGTAGCGTTCCAGCACATACTCAGTGGCATACACGCCGACACCACCGGCAACCACACAGATAACCGTCGCCAGAATCGCCCAGGCAGCGACAAAACTGACGGCCACGCTCTGCGGGTAAATCAGGGACAGTGCCAGCATCAGCGCCAGCGACACGTTCAGCATCAGTGAAAGGGATAATTTCTTCATGGTGTTTACTCCGTTTAAGCCGGTACGCCGCCGGCGGTACGCCAGACGGTGACCAGTTTTTCCAGTGAATGCTCACGCTGACCGTAACCGGCACCCGGCAGGGACGCCCAGATATTGCGACAGCGTGAAATGGCGCGCTCAATGCGTCCCGCCCGGATGTCATCCAGTGCACCGCGTTCGCGGATCAACTGAATGGCGAGCCTGTCCTGTGACAACGGACTGAAATCCGGCAGGGCAAGCTGTTTGCGGTAATGCGGCCAGAACAGGTAAAGCTGCTGATAGCGACCGGAGGCCGTGGATTTTTCACCGCGACGGTTAAACACCTTCGCCGGTCGGCCATGCGCGAACGGGTGGTCACTGTAGTCGGTGAAAATTTCCGGCTTCCCGTCCAGTCCGGTGACTATCACGTCATAGCCCCGGTTTTTCGTCAGCGGATGATTCGCCGTCCCTTCGGACACGGCCAGCATGTCGAGAAAGGCGGCGATATTCTGATGCGTGTTAATTACCGGCATTACTGTTTCCCCCTGCCCTTAAAGCGGCGCTGAATGGCAATCTCAATCACCTGATAACCGGCGATACCCAGCATGGAGCCGATGCCGCACACCGCAGGCAGTGACAGGTCAGGAAACTGCACCAGAACAACACCGGCAACCATCGAGACAAAACCACCGAGCAACATGCGCCCGATAAACAGACGCGGGGTGATGGGTTCACCACCGGCAAGCACCTTGCCGACAACAATCAGCACCCCAATCATGAAAAGCGACAGGACGCTTTTTTCTTCTGCTGTCATGCGTTACTCCCACAGATTGACAGTTTCAGCCACGGGCGCGGTCTGAACGTCGGGCAGTTCGACGGCGGTGCCGTGTGGCAGCACCGCACCCAGTTCAGCCAGTCCCGGATTTGCGGCGAGCACGGCCTCGACCACGCCCTCAGTGCGCCCGTAATACCGGACACAAATGGCGTCGAGCGTGTCGCCCTGTAGCGCAAAGGTCTTCATCAGATTTGACTCACGATGCAGCGCGGCTTGTCCTGGATACGCGCCACCGCCCAGCGCATATCCCGCCACAGCTCATCAATGGTGCTGTCAATGCTGTCAGCCTTCTTGTCGCCTTTCGCACTGGCATCCACGCCGCGGTAACGCTCATAAAGCGACGCGGTCGCCATCGCACACACGGCGCGCTCGTAGTAAAAAACTTTGATGCTTTCACCGTCGATGTCGTCCGCCGGAACGTCCGCCAGACGCGTAAAACCGGCGGCAATTTTCTGTTCGCGGTACTCGTACAGCTCCGCATTCGTCTCCGCCATGCCTGACTTGATGGCCTCACGCAGACGGGCGGGGGCGACGGTCTGCTCAAGGCGCATACGTTCCCGGACGCGCTTCGGGTCGATATCGGGAAAAAAGAACGTGTTTTTAATCACCGGCTCGTCGCCTGCCGGTTGCGGGATGACCACCGTACCCTCACAGGATACGGGAGCCTCCTTTCGCGGAATAATCAGCGTCATCATGACTACCTCTGAAAAGTCGGGCGGTGGACGCCGGTACAGTGTCAGGTGATTCACCCTCACTGACCGGCGTGCCGCCCTGGCGCGGGGCGCATTCGGTTGTTAACTGGCTTTCTTTTTCGGGCGTCCACGTTTTGCCGGTGTCGTACTCCGGGTCTTACGCGGGGCACGGGTGGCCGCTTTTGGCTGCGGCTCCGGCTTCGGTTTCAGCTCCCGCTCCAGTCGTTCAATCTCTTTTTTGACGCCTGCCTGACAGTCGAGCTGTGTCGCACGTTGCAGGTGAGCCAGCGCACCGGCGGCATCACCACCGTCACGCAGAAACAGACCGGTGATTTTGTGCAGCTTTGCGCGCACTTCATCAGGCATGTCAGCCGTGGCGGTCAGTTCAAGGGTCTCCGTCAGCAGGCGGGTATCCACGGATTCACCGGCAGCGTGAGCGCGCATGGCCGCAAGCGCCACCTCCTCGGTGAACATGTACGGCGGGGTGCGGCGGTGTTTACCCGGCATGGTCAGACCGTACTTCAGGGCATAACGGGCAATCTCCAGCGCACCGGCAATATCGCCGGTATCCAGACGCCACAGCATGACCGTCATCAGAATGTCATCCTGTGCACCTTTGCCCTGCTCCAGCACGCCGTTCACCCACGGCAACCAGAACGGCAGCAGTTCGCGTTTTTTCGCGGCCTTCAGCTCTTTTGAATAAATTGCTTTCAGTGTGCGCTGGTCTGCGGCCAGCTTGACCAGCATCTGCTCATAGACAGTTGCATGTCGCAGCGGGGCGGCTTCCCGCTGCGCGGTCATCGCTGCCGAGACCCGCATCATGTGGCGCTGTGCGGGACTCGTCATCGGTTACGCTCCCGGCTCTGCGGTCGCCTTAGCCGGTGTGGAGAAATCACCGACCTTAATTTTTTCCACCAGACAACCGGCGGCGTAGTCTTCCACCACGTAATCAATGTTCATTGACTCGTAGTTCTCCACGCGGTCGAGTTTCGGGTTTTCCTCAATCACGCGGCGATGGCTGTCATCCATGTAGTAGATGGACAGGTTTTCCAGCTTCGTGATGAGCATCGCATCCGCCGGGAAGTACGGGACGCGTACCGCCGGCAGGTTACCGATGCGTTTCTGGCTGATGATGACGTCAGCGGCCAGCATCTCGCTGTTGTCCTGCTCCTTGTTAACGATGGGGAAATACTTGTCCGCCAGTAGCTGACGCCCCACAATCACCACAAGGTCAGGGTCTTCCTGATACCACGGTTCAATCAGGTTATTGGTCGCATCCATCACCAGTGCGTCAAGGCTGGCATAATCACCGCCCTTGCCCACGCGGATAACCTCAGAGGTGGTGCGACCTTCCTCGTCAGTGACCTTGTTCATCACGCGCGCCGGAGCTTCATTGCGGTATTTCTGCAGCCAGCCGACCGCCACATCCTGCAGCATCGGATTGCTGCTGCGGTCAGAGGTTTCGGCACGCTTCACGCCGTTAAAACCGGCCATGATGAAATCAAGGGACTGGCGTTTGATAATGGCATTACGGATACGGAGCTGGAAATCCTGATAACGCGCCCACAGGTCCAGCGTTTTGTAGCGGATATAAAAATCGAAGTTAACCTGGTCGCATTCGTACTTGTTGGACGCCAGCTTCGAGAAGTCCTTCGGCTGACGCTCGGTGCCACCGGCGGTGTCGGTGGTGCTGGCAATGGGGCCGGTGACACCGATACCAATTTTTTCCCCTTTCATTTCGCTGACCGGCACAATGTTGATGCGGGTCAGAAAGTCAGAGGACTCCTGCATGGTGTTCATCAGGGTCTGGGTGACCGACGGTTCAACGGTGAATTTTTTCGACACATCACCGGCGTCGATGCCGTTCAGTTCGGCAACACGGGACAGGTAGGCATTAAATTTAAAGCGGGTTTCCTGGCGCATAGTTTTTCCTGAAATTAAGGGTTAATCGTGAAGGTTTTTCCGGACTGACTGACGCCGGTCAGCAGTTCGTCATCAGGGCGTCACCGCCACCGCCGGTGGCCTTGCTGCGGCGCTGCTGGGTCAGACTTTCGGTGTGGTCGAGGCTGTTTTTCAGGCGGGTGAATGCCTGGCTGGTTTCATCCGCCCTGTCAGTCACCTCCTGCTTAAGTGCGGAAAAGGCGGTTTCCATCTCAGCGAGGCGCTGCTCAGTGGCGCTCAGTTTTTCCTGCACATGTTCAGCAACAGCGGTCACCGCTTCATGTACGTCATTCAGACGGGCGTCATCGCTGGCCTGTTTGCGGCCAAAAATGGATTTCACCTTTTCGGTCAGGGCGGTGAACACGGTTTCAGGCAGGTCTTCAAATTCCAGCTCAACAGGCGTTGCCACTGAAATCAGGTTTTCAGGGCTTAATTTGAAGCGGTTCAGGGGGTTGTGTTTTGCCGTGCGGCAGAATTCCAGGTATTCCGTGCCGAGGCTTGCCGGGTCATCGGTGACGGCCAGCCCCACCAGATAACATTTGCCGGTGTTGGCAAAGTTCGGCTGAATTTCCATTGAGGTATAGACCTTCTGCGCGGCCTTGTTCATCGCGATAAGGTCATCGGTCGGGGTGATTTTCGCAAACAGCGCCCATTTGCCTTTCAACGCCGAATCATCGTCAATCTTTTCGGCCTTCAGTTCGGCCACATCACCATAACGTTTAAAAATACCGTCAGGCAGGATGCCGCGCAGATGTTCCAGGTTAATACGGCAACCATAGACACGCGGGTCAAAGGTTTCGGCCATTTCCTGAATATCCTGCGCACTGATGACACGCCCGTCACAGGTGTCACCCTCAACGCCGATACGAAAGAATTTTGAGACTTTTTTTGCCATTGTCAGGAGTCCTGAATAGTGATTAGAGGAGTCACATGTCGGCATCAGTTTCCCGACGATGCGCATCCTCCGCCATCAGTCCCGGATGGCTTATCACTGACACAACAGCACCTTAGCGAATCGCAGGGCGCGACTCAGTAGCCTTGCCGTGTATTCATCACGGCGAGGTATTCATGACCATCACCACAGACACCACTCTTTTACACGACCCGCGTCGTCAGGCGGCGCTGCTGTACTGGCAGGGGTTTTCCGTGCCGCAGATTGCCGCCATGTTGCAGATGAAACGCCCGACGGTGCAGAGCTGGAAACAGCGCGACGGCTGGGACAGCGTTGCCCCCATCAGCCGTGTCGAAATGAGTCTGGAAGCGCGGCTGACCCAGCTCATCATCAAACCGCAGAAAACCGGCGGTGACTTCAAGGAAATTGACCTGCTGGGACGCCAGATTGAACGACTGGCACGGGTCAACCGTTACAGTCAGACCGGCAACGAGGCAGACCTTAATCCGAACGTCGCTAACCGCAACAAAGGCGGGCGGCGCAAACCGAAAAAGAATTTTTTCAGCGACGAGGCTATCGAAAAGCTGGAGCAGATTTTCTTTGAGCAGTCTTTCGAATATCAGTTGCACTGGTATCGCGCCGGGCTTGAGCACCGCATCCGCGATATCCTGAAATCCCGCCAGATTGGCGCGACGTTTTATTTTTCCCGCGAGGCGCTGCTGCGTGCCCTGAAAACCGGTCATAACCAGATTTTTCTGTCGGCCAGTAAAACGCAGGCGTATGTGTTCCGCGAATACATCATCGCCTTTGCCCGGCTGGTTGACGTTGACCTGACCGGTGACCCGATTGTCCTGGGCAATAACGGCGCAAAACTGATTTTTCTCGGCACCAACTCCAACACCGCACAGAGCCATAACGGCGACCTGTACGTCGACGAGATTTTCTGGATCCCGAATTTTCAGGTACTGCGTAAAGTGGCATCAGGTATGGCCTCACAGAGTCACCTGCGCTCGACCTATTTCTCCACCCCGTCCACGCTGGCGCACGACGCCTACCCGTTCTGGTCGGGTGAACTGTTCAACCGGGGACGCGCCAGCGCCGCCGAACGCGTGGAAATCGACGTCAGTCATAACGCCCTTGCCGGTGGTCTTCTCTGTGCGGACGGTCAGTGGCGGCAGATTGTCACCATTGAGGACGCCCTGAAAGGCGGCTGCACGCTGTTCGACATTGAGCAGCTCAAACGCGAAAACAGCGCCGACGATTTTAAAAACCTGTTCATGTGTGAATTTGTTGACGACAAGGCATCGGTGTTCCCGTTCGAGGAGCTGCAACGCTGCATGGTCGACACGCTGGAAGAATGGGAAGACTATGCGCCGTTTGCCGCGAATCCGTTCGGCTCCCGCCCGGTATGGATTGGTTACGACCCGTCACACCGTGGCGACAGTGCCGGATGCGTGGTGCTGGCACCGCCGGTGGTGGCCGGTGGCAAATTCAGAATACTTGAGCGTCACCAGTGGAAAGGCATGGACTTTGCCACTCAGGCTGAATCCATCCGCAAACTCACCGAAAAATACAACGTCGAATACATCGGTATTGATGCCACCGGCCTCGGTGTCGGCGTGTTCCAGCTCGTGCGCTCGTTCTATCCCGCCGCGCGCGACATCCGCTACACGCCGGAAATGAAAACCGCAATGGTGCTCAAGGCAAAAGACGTCATCCGCCGTGGCTGTCTGGAATATGACGTCAGCGCCACCGACATCACCAGCTCGTTTATGGCTATCCGCAAGACCATGACCAGCAGCGGACGCAGCGCCACCTATGAGGCCAGCCGCAGCGAGGAAGCCAGCCACGCCGACCTCGCCTGGGCGACCATGCACGCCCTGTTAAATGAGCCACTCACCGCCGGTATCAGCACCCCGCTGACATCCACCATTCTGGAGTTTTACTGATGAGCAAGAAAAAAGGGAAAACACCGCAACCTGCGGCAAAAAAAATGACCGCCAGCGCCCCGAAAATGGAGGCATTCACCTTTGGTGAGCCGGTGCCGGTGCTCGACCGCCGTGACATTCTGGATTACGTCGAATGTATCAGTAACGGCAGATGGTATGAGCCGCCGGTCAGCTTTACCGGTCTGGCAAAAAGCCTGCGTGCTGCCGTGCATCACAGCTCACCGATTTACGTCAAACGTAATATTCTGGCTTCAACGTTTATCCCGCACCCGTGGCTTTCCCAGCAGGATTTCAGCCGTTTTGTGCTGGATTTTCTGGTGTTCGGTAATGCGTTTCTGGAAAAGCGCTACAGCACCACCGGTAAGGTCATCAGACTGGAAACCTCACCGGCAAAATATACCCGTCGTGGCGTGGAAGAGGATGTTTACTGGTGGGTGCCGTCCTTCAACGAGCCGACAGCCTTCGCGCCCGGCTCCGTGTTTCACCTGCTGGAGCCCGATATTAATCAGGAGCTGTACGGCCTGCCGGAATATCTCAGCGCCCTTAACTCTGCCTGGCTGAATGAGTCGGCCACGCTGTTCCGCCGCAAGTATTACGAAAACGGCGCACATGCCGGATACATCATGTACGTCACCGATGCCGTGCAGGATCGCAACGATATCGAAATGCTTCGCGAAAACATGGTTAAGTCGAAAGGCCGCAATAACTTTAAAAATCTGTTTCTCTATGCCCCGCAGGGGAAAGCCGACGGCATTAAAATTATCCCCCTCAGTGAAGTGGCGACGAAGGACGATTTTTTTAATATCAAAAAAGCCAGCGCCGCTGACCTGCTGGACGCGCACCGCATCCCCTTTCAGTTGATGGGCGGCAAGCCGGAGAACGTCGGGTCGCTGGGTGATATTGAGAAAGTGGCAAAGGTCTTTGTCCGCAATGAGCTTATCCCGTTACAGGACAGGATCCGCGAGATAAACGGCTGGCTCGGTCAGGAGGTCATCCGCTTTAAAAACTACTCACTGGACACTGACAACGGCTGAACATCGCCGCCTGCGGGCGGCTTTTTTACACCCCGTCATCACGCCCTCACACGCTCACCACCGCACAAAACATCCCGCAGACACACCAACACCCCGGCGCACAATCTAAACGCCATCACGACGCGCTCAGACGCTGAAAAAATAAAATCAGCACCACCGCCAGCGCGCAGTGCTTTCCCCGCCTCGCCCGCCCGCTTCATGGGTCGGTTTTAATGCAGGTGCATGAATACGTTGAAACCGCGCCAGTGCTAACGATACCCAATCAAACCTTGCTATAAAATTACTTGCGAATTCACGCACATCAACGCGAATCTTACATCATGAATAATTCATTTATGGCTACAGAATGAGTATATTGCATGTTATGAAATAACTTTGTGCTCCTTCTCGTAGACATGTTCAACGGAGATCCAGATGATTGCTGATTCAGAAATACTTTATGTTCCGCTAGATGATTTGGAACTTGACACAGAAAACCCAAGACTTCCTGAAGGCGTGTCTCGTGACCAATTGGGAATGATTAACTACATAGCAACCTCAACATCTATCGAAGATCTAATGAGTGCTATTGCGGAAAATGGTTTTTTCCCTGGAGAACCATTGATTGTCATTCCTGACAGTGTCGCGCCGGGGAAGTACATTGTAGTTGAAGGAAACCGTCGCCTATCCGCAGTTAAATTATTACGCGATCCGACACTATGTGAAAATCCAAGTGCTCGACTACGAGAAATTGCATCAAATGCAAAACATACAGTCGATCGTGTTCCTGTTATTGAGCGCCAAACAAGAGAAGAGATTCTTCCGTATCTTGGTTTCAGACATATTACTGGTGTCAAACAATGGGAGCCCTTATCAAAAGCTCGATATATTAAACAGCTTTTTGATTATACCAATGCAAATCAGGATCCGATGCTACGCTACTATGAGGTTGCCAGAGCTATTGGCAGTCGTAGGGATCATATCAAGCGTAACCTAGACGCTTTAGCGGTGTATGAAATCATTAAAGAAAATGATTTTTATGGTATTGAAAAACTAGATGAAGAAACGATTAAATTTTCAGTATTATCAACAGCACTTGCTGATGAGCGTTTAGGCCAATTTGTCGGAGTTTCAATCGAAGACGATGGAGACACAATACCAAGTCATCCTATTATCAACTCTAATAGCTTAAAGAACAAAGAAATAAAAGAGCTAACTGAGTGGTTATATAAAAAAGGTGAGGATAAAAAAACTCGTGTTGGAGAGTCACGTAATTTAAGAGAATTAGCTGCTGTTGTCAGTAGCCCTAAGGCATTGGAGCAATTCCGAATGGGGGCTCCACTCGCAGTGGCCTACCAATTGACATCTGATATTACTAAGGACTTTCTCCAGTTACTTTATCAAGTTGAAGCGGCTTTGATAGATGCAGCAGGCATGGTTGCCACAGTAGAGTATGATAGACAGGCTCATGAAGTAGCACGAAGAATCAATAAACATATTAAGCTTATAGGTTCTGAAATAGCAGAGAAAAATAGCAGAGGTGATGATGACTTTTGAAGTAGGAGTTATGCATCCCAACTCTCCCCATTTGTTTGCAGATTTAGCCGAGTTACTCACGGTGATTAATTATACCGGACGTAACTCTCTGCATAAAAATGATTTAGATTCAGTAAGAAAATTCGGCATGACAAGTGTTGAAGAAATTGATGAAGAATGTAATTTTGAAGAAGAAATTGATGGAGACGCAGAGAGAAATGATCGTTTTGAAGAGCAACTAGAAGATGTTTGGACACAACTCGAATATAGAGAAAGCGCTCTTGGAAAGATATATCCATTTATAATTTCAGGTGATGAGATAATTATTAAAGAAAATCTAAACCAACAACAAAGAATATATGTTTTTCTCCTTTGCTGCTCTAGACTTAGATCCTTTAAGTCGATTAGAGGAGCAGCACAACGTTGGGCAAAGAGCTTTGCCAGAGTATGTAAAGTTGCAATGATTTCTCTCTTACCTGCACATGGCACCGTAAGAATTTTTGATGCTAACTCCGATGATAGGCAAAAATATTATGGAACGAATCTTCGGAATGCTCTACAAATTTTAGGAAAAGATCTTGGAGTTTGTAGTTTAAACACAAGGGAAATAAATAAAGCTCCCACATCTGGTGATGCTGGGTTTGACCTAATTGCTACAGTGGAATTTCCTGATGGTCAAACTAGCAACTATGGAATTCTTGGTCAATGTGGTGCACAAGAAACAGGGTGGCCAAGCAAAACATTAGAGGCTAACGTGTTAAAACTGACCACCTATTTCCAAATTGCTTTCCAGCATCCATCAACAATGTTCACACCTGTTTTCTATCGGGAAGCAAATGGCGAATGGGTAAGCACACATGCAACCGCTGGTGTATTATTATTAGATAGGTTGAGGATCATATATCTACTTGATAAGGCAAACCAATGGGAAGCGATAACTACCTCTGATTGGTTTCGCGAATTTGAAGAAGAACTTTATACATTAAATCCAGAGCCTTAATAGCTTATCAATCCCATAATTCTATTGGCAATGCCTTCGTTACAGCTTCAAAAAGCGGCGGAGGCACTGCATTACCAACCACCGTGTATTTCATGCCAAGACTTGCAGCATTTGTTTCGGGAAACACTAGATCCTCAAACCCTTGTAATAGTGCTGCCTCTCGAAAACTGAATCTGCGAGCTCTCCGATCCTCAACAAACCTCCATTCATCAGTTCTTACTTTCTCCATCGAAGGACTGATAGGATGCAACGGCATATGCCTTGCATTAGCAACTATTGTCTTTGAAATTTGATCCCAATCTTGGCGACGATTGCGAGACATATAATACCAATGGAACCCCATATCATAAAATTCACCTTCTGGCCATTCAGGTAAATGCCCTATAGCATCTTTAATAGTAACATAGTTGACGCCAGTCGCCGGCCCATGAGTTGGCTGAGGGAACTCGTACTTAACTTTGAAATCATTACGGATTCCTACGATAAATATTCTTTTTCTTTCCTGCGCTACTCCATATTCAGCCGCATTCAAAACTTTTGCTGAAACAGCATAACCTGCTTCAGTAAAAACCCTGATCTGGTCAGATAACAAATGCTCGAAGTTTTTTCTAACCATACCAGACACGTTTTCTACTATAAAAGCTTTAGGCTTTATATTGTTTAAAGCTCTAGCAAACTCTAAATAAAGAGTATTAATTTTTCGATCGGCCTTACGCGCACCACCCTGGCTGAATCCCTGACATGGATAACAACCTACTAGCAAATCAGATTTAGGAAAAGTAGTTACATCAGCAATATTGCCTAAAATGTAATCAGTTTCTGGATGATTGGCAATATAAACATCGCGCGCATACGGCAAGATATCGTTGGCCATAAGCACATCAAAGCCAGCTCTCAGAACCCCCGCATCGGAACCACCGCATCCAGAAAAAAGTGAAACTACTGTTGGCATTATCCCCTCCTAAAACCGACCGCGTATTATAGCGAAAGCCTCCGTATATAGAAGCAGGTTTTGAACAAGATTATGTTCTCACTTTTTAACAACTGTGGCCATAAAAAATTAGTTCAATATGAAAAACAGATTAATTAGTTGTTTTTCATGGGATAATTCTACAAACACTATAGCATTCCCACAACGCTGCGGCAGTAGCCATTATTGTTTAATTGAAAAAACCGACCACTCATCAGCAACCGGATACGTGAATTTTTTCCCGTCATAATTTACGGTTGCCCCACGCGCCAGCGCCTCAAGCTCCCATCGCTGGGGCAAGATTCCATTCTGAGCAAGGTCAACGCGGATACGGGTGATTTGCAATCGTTCCGACCGGCTCAGTCTGGCCGATGGTGCAATTTCATGTGGTTTTAACGGGTTTCCGTTTCTTTGCTGACGGTTTGGTCTTCTCAGGCCGTGTTTTAATGCGCTTTTGAGCGCCCTCACGACCTCCGGGTCATTCCATTCGATAACACCGTCATCAACCAGATTAAGCACTGCTGCGGCGTGCTCAGAAGGTGTGGGAGCCGGTAACGAAGTATCACCACCGGTGAGCTTTCCACAGTTATTGACAGGACTCCGAGGCGCGGCGATGCCGCTTTTTAAAGTCAAAGGCTCAACGACCGGAACTTTCGGCACAATGCGCCAGTCCGTCGTTCTGGTGATATGAATATGACGCGCGCCGAGATGCGGCGCGTAAATGCCGACCACTCTCTCAACTTCTTCCTCGTACTCGTTAACGTCATCCGACGGGCTACGGGCGACCCTGACAGTCTGACGATCGCGCGGAACATTTGCCCCACCCTGCGCGCTGATATACAACGCAAAATCACCACTGTCTGCGGCGGCGCGTGCAGCCTCGACGCGCTCGTCAAACTCATCAGCAATGCTGACGCCGCGAGGCAATTTGCGTAGTTCACGGTAAGCCCCCATTGTCGGCAGGCCAACCGTTTTAAATTGTGGTATGCGCCACGTTGACGCCCATGCGGTAACAGCCGCCGCTGTGTCTTTCAGCGGCCTGCCGGTATCGTTATCGAGCTGACCATCCAGTGCATAGCCATCGATGTTTTTTGAGATGTATTTCGCGATATACCCCGCAGCACCGCCCCGGTTAAGGTGTTTTGCCTGAAAACGGTTTCGCGCGGCTCCTCTTTCGTCACCATCCTCTTTGAGCGCATAGCGACGCATGATTTCGATAATCTGGTTACGCTGGCGTGGATTACAAAAAAGCATCATATGCCAGTGCGGCGTTCCGTCGTGGTGTGGCTCGACGACACGCAAACCGTAGACCTGTAAATCATTATCCTTGAATGCCGTGCGCATCAGGCTCCAGATGCGGCAGAGATAACGCTGCGCATCCTTTGGATTAAATGCCTCATCGTTCCAGCCGTGATTTAGCTGGACGGTTTTACTTTCGCCTTTTCCGACCTGACGTGTCGGGTGATACTTTGACGGCGCGGTCAGCGTGATAAACATCCCCACATCACCCTCTGCGGCGGCGTAACGCTCAATACCGGCAATGGTGTTCATCAGCTCCATCCGGCGAATTTCAGGATTAGAAATACTTCCCATCACCTTACTGATAAGGTCGATGCGCTCGCCGGTTTCCCTGTTTTCAAGGTCACACGATTTAAGAAATTCCAGATTTGCCTGGCGGCGCGCACGCACATCACGAATGGCATGTTTACTGGCATAAGGAGAACGGTCTTTATTCACCTCCCCGACAGCAATCAGTAACGCCTCATGCCAGCGCATACGCTGACCTTTAAGCTGATGAGTCCACCACTCATCGTTAAACAGACGGGCAATGGCAGAATATGCCTGCCTCGTGGTCATCTGTCCTTTACGGTATTTTTTCCAGTAGAGAGGGGAAATATTGAAAGCTCGTGCAGCGCCAGCAACATGACCATACAGATGCGCCTGAGCCTCATCCGTAAACAGCGATTCTTTCTCGCCATGTGCATCAACCCATGCATCGCAGAGTTCCTCATACATCATGAAAAGCTGCGATGAGATACGGGCGGCAAACTTTTTCAGTTCCTTGTCATTCATCCCCGGCAGACGCGCATAATGGTCACGCTCTGCCAGAAACAGCAACGACGCGTCGGTGTTCATTTCATGGCGCTGATTCACGCGCTCAATGCGCGGCCATAAACGACGCTGAAAAGTGGATGTGAGGAAATAAAACCCGTGCACCGGGCTTTTATTGCGCCGGATGTAGTCATAGCGTGAAGTAAACAGCGAGCGCAAAAAGTAAGGCAGGCGGTTAATCGTGGATAAAACACCTTGCACCTGACGCATCTCGTCACGTGTAAGGGGTCTTTCGCGCCCGACAGCCTCGCGTGGCGCGTTCCATGCATAAGCACCGGTAAACGCCTTACCGGTGCCTGCGGCAAATGCTGATGGAGGGACAAAACGCCCGGAGGCTTTAACGGCCATATGAGCCAAAAGCCTCTGAACAACGCTTGCTGAGTTGCTCAACCTGCGCGTTTAAATCAGCAAAAGACTTTGCGCTTCCGGTCAGAATATCGTGATGCATCATGCCGGAAACGAGCTGGCTTAATTTCGGGTAATAACCAACCACCGACAGCCATTCCTGACCGGCGTTTTTACCGCTTTCCGCTCTCTTTTTCTCGTGGAGAATAAACTGAAAGCTGTCACTGGTAACGACATAACGTTCGCCAATTTCAATACGAATACTCATGCCGTTCTCCGGTAATGTTTGTTTTTTGCTTCAAAGACTGACTGACAGGAAACACAACGCGTGGCTGACGGATAAGCCGCACGACGGGCAGCAGGTATTGGCACGTCACACTCTTCGCAAACCAGCGCAGAAACACCGCAATGTTTTACCCTTGCCGCGTTAATCTGGCGCTCCAGTAATTCAGCCTGTTGTTCCTGAATGAAATCTACGTTGTCCGGCATTACCAGTTCCTTTTGTCGTTCAGTTTCTTAAATTCATCAGCGCAATAGCTGACGATTTCTGTCGTTAATTTTGTCAGTTCATCCACTGAAGAAATTTGCTTGTGGAACACAGCGCGTTTAACAAGTAAATTGACCACATCAGACAGGAGGTTTAATTCATTCTGATAAATCGCGATAACAGATTCATTTATGTCGCGTTTTTCTTTATCAATACAAAGTTGAATAAGAGACAAATCACCATTTTCCATAACGGCGATTTTTAAGGCGTTATTCAGTAATACAACTGAATGAGAACAGGACATCAAAATTCCTCTCCGCGAGACAATCCGATATTGTGAAATTTTTCCGACTCCTGACTGAGCAGCTCGACTATCTCCACGCGGGATAACTCCGCCTTTGTGATGTGGCGAATCATGGCGTCAAGATGAGAAGAAAAGCGCGTCGCAGCGTCGGCCTGTGCTTCGGTTCTGGCCTGTTGCAGCAGTAATGCGTATTTACCGCACTGATTTTCAGAAACTGTATGCATGACTTTCTCCAGGCAAAAAGAAGCCCCGCACGATTAAGTGCGTTAAAAACTCTGGTTAATTACTTAATGCAGATATTGCTCTGGTTTTACCGACGTCAGAATTGTCGGTGCATACTCAAACAGACTGAATAATTCACGTAATGCACGGAATAAAGCATCACGCCAGTAACATGATTCTTCATTAATTCGCCAGTACGGCTGATTGAATTCTTTTTCTGTCAATCCCGCATGCATAAATAAAGTACGACGCTGACTGACTGTTAAAAAACTAATATATGCATACTCACTTGCACCGACCTGACGGCGTTTTGAGAATGCCCCACGCAGTTCATCAATTGCACAAACCAGCCGTTCACGTTCGACGTCGTTCATTTCTTCAAAACGCATCGTTGCGTGACGTTGTTTTAACTGCGCATGAAAGCAAACCGTTAGCCGTTCGCGCTCCATCATCTGATTATAATAATCACATGTATCCTGCCAGCGAGGGATGGCAAGATGCTTGCCAATTATCCGGCGCATAGCTGCTGGCTGTTTTTCGACGAGATTGAGCGTCATCACTGTCATTTCCAGACCCTCCGGCTTTTCAGAAAGGTCAGAGCCTTCTTTAACGGACTCTGTTTTTTGGTGCGGATAATGATTCCCTTACGCCCCTTACCGTGGGTGATGGTGAAGTCAATCGCCCTGGGGCTTTCGTTACGCAGTAACTGAGCAATACAACGCGGTTCACTCATAATCACAACCCCATCCACAAAAGCCATGCATCACGCTGTTCAACTGGTCGGTTATAAAACGCCTCTCGTACAGCGCGATTAAACTCTGGAATGAAAACCCACTTCTCACCGACACGAGCGTTCGGCTTACTTGGATCACGAAGCTCAATAACTGGCAATTTATTCTCTTTTACCATCTTGACTACAGCCGTTTCAGGCTTACCAAGTAACTCTGCAAACTTAACCGTATGTACCGCATCAATCGGGTACTGAATCACATAGTCATTGACTTCCATTGATTAGCCCTTTTTGCTTTCGTGTTACCCTTATTAGATCCAGTCCCTTCTAGGTCGCCCCTGTCCTTTCTAGGGACTGGCTAACACACTCAAAAGGTCACCAATACACAACCTTTTGACGGGAATATAAGTCACCAATAGGTTACTGTCAAATGCAGACATTCGAAAAACTGAAAGCGATTAGGAAAGCAGAAGGCTTAACACAGGCGAAATTCAGCGAAATTAGCGGGATAGCTCTAGGAACAGTCAAAAATTACGAAAGTGGGCATAAAGACCCTGGTCTCAGCATCGTTATGCGAGTCACAAATACGCCTTTATTTAAAAAATATACGCTCTGGTTAATGACTGGTGATACGTCACCACAAGCTGGTCAGATCGCGCCGGCTCTCGCACACATTGGGCAAAAACCAACAGAATCAGACCACTCCGAAAAACAGACTGGTTAACACTCTATAAACATTACATTTTCACCATTTGTTACCAAGATGGTGAATACAGCGTCAGAGGGCTTTCTTATGTCAATTAAGAAGCTCGATGATGGACGCTATGAAGTGGACATTAGACCTCGCGGTCGCGACGGAAAACGCATCCGCAGGAAATTTGAAAGAAAAGCTGAGGCTGTAGCATTTGAGCGATACACAATCGCCTACGCCAGCCAGAAAGAATGGGCAGGTCAGCGAGCAGATCGCCGAACTTTGAGTGAGTTGCTGGACATCTGGTGGAAATATCACGGGCAAAACCACGAGCATGGAACAAAAGAGTTTAATCATCTGCTCAAAACCATCAGCGGCATAGGTGATATACCAGTGAGCCGGATGAGCAAAAGAGCTTTGATGGATTATCGTTCCATGCGACTACGTGATGGTATCAGTGCCGCAACGATAAACCGTGACATGTACCGATTATCCGGCATGTTCACAAAATTAATTCAATTGGATGAATTTTCCGGGCAGCACCCAATTCACGGACTGCCGCCACTGGCGGAGGCCAACCCTGAAATGACGTTCCTGGAAAAAGCAGAAATCGAAAAACTGTTAAATGTTTTGGCTGGTGATGACTTACTTGTCGCACTTTTATGTCTGAGCACTGGAGGAAGATGGACGGAAGTTGCCACGCTAAAACCAGCACAGATTACAAATTGCAGGGTTACCTTCCTGAAAACCAAAAACGGTAAAAAGCGAACCGTGCCGATTTCTGAGGAACTGGAGAAAAAAGTTAAAGAGGAGGCCAGCGCTAAATTATTCAAAGTTGATTATGAGAAGTTTTGCGGGATTTTACGCAGAGTGAAGCCAGATATACCACCCAATCAGGCAACCCACATCCTGCGGCATACATTCGCAAGCCATTTCATGATGAATGGGGGCAATATAATCGCACTGCAACAGATTCTGGGACATGCGAGCATTCAGCAGACGATGGCCTATGCGCACCTTGCGCCTGACTACCTGCAAAATGCCGTCGCGCTGAATCCTCTAAAAGGCGGAGTGACGTTATAAATTTCCCTTCTGAGTGTCCACATAGTGTCCACACTCTCAGAACTTTGTAGCCCTTCCAGTCCCTTATAGGTTTTCTTAAGTTACTGTTTTCTTACGGAAACCGATGTAAGTGATTGATAAAAAAAACCCCCACATCATGTGGGGGAAGACAGGGATGGTGTCTATGGCAAGGAAAACAGGGTTTACTACTGGGAACGTGAGTTGCTACTACTCAATAGCTTCAACGATGAACTTTTTTGCCATTGCGTCACGTCACGCAACTGCTCCATTCGTTGTTGATGTTTCTCGTTTAAAACCGCTTGCTGCTCCGGCGTTAACAGGCGATACATTTGGTTGCGGACTTTTGCCATCTCAACCTGACGAGCAATTTGCTCATTCGCCATTTTTTCTGCCTGTGCGCGCACAGCGTTTTCATCAAAATTTTCTGCGGTGACAAGGCGATGCATTGTCTCCAGTTCGCTAACATTAACAGGAGGCTGTTCGTGCCGGGCCTGTTGCATAAGATCTCGCATCTGCTGACGCTGATGTTCGGTTAAACTTATGCCGTCGAACATATGGCTCTGCGTACTGCGCTGCGTAAGTTCTTCACCCGGATGCCAGTTATCGCCTGAACCGACTTCAGCAGCGTGGCTTAATGAACTGACTGCCAGCGTTGAGGCCATGACGGCAGCGGTAACTATGCGCATCATTTGCTCCCAAAATCTTTCTGTCGCGATTCAACGATAGAGAGTTTACGATTCAGGCTGCAAACATGCGTCAGGGGGTGTAAAACAACGTAAAGTCATGGATTAGCGACGTCTGATGACGTAATTTCTGCCTCGGAGGTATTTAAACAATGAATAAAATCCTGTTAGTTGATGATGACCGAGAGCTGACTTCCCTATTAAAGGAGCTGCTCGAGATGGAAGGCTTCAACGTGATTGTTGCCCACGATGGGGAACAGGCGCTTGATCTTCTGGACGACAGCATTGATTTACTTTTGCTTGACGTAATGATGCCGAAGAAAAATGGTATCGACACATTAAAAGCACTTCGCCAGACACACCAGACGCCTGTCATTATGTTGACGGCGCGCGGCAGTGAACTTGATCGCGTTCTCGGCCTTGAGCTGGGCGCAGATGACTATCTCCCGAAACCGTTTAATGATCGTGAGCTGGTGGCACGTATTCGCGCGATCCTGCGCCGTTCGCACTGGAGCGAGCAACAGCAAAACAACGACAACGGTTCACCGACACTGGAAGTTGATGCCTTAGTGCTGAATCCAGGCCGTCAGGAAGCCAGCTTCGACGGGCAAACGCTGGAGTTAACCGGTACTGAGTTTACCCTGCTCTATTTGCTGGCACAGCATCTGGGTCAGGTGGTTTCCCGTGAACATTTAAGCCAGGAAGTGTTGGGCAAACGCCTGACGCCTTTCGACCGCGCTATTGATATGCACATTTCCAACCTGCGTCGTAAACTGCCGGATCGTAAAGATGGTCACCCGTGGTTTAAAACCTTGCGTGGTCGCGGCTATCTGATGGTTTCTGCTTCATGATAGGCAGCTTAACCGCGCGCATCTTCGCCATCTTCTGGCTGACGCTGGCGCTGGTGTTGATGTTGGTTTTGATGTTACCCAAGCTCGATTCACGCCAGATGACCGAGCTTCTGGATAGCGAACAGCGTCAGGGGCTGATGATTGAGCAGCATGTCGAAGCGGAGCTGGCGAACGATCCGCCCAACGATTTAATGTGGTGGCGGCGTCTGTTCCGGGCGATTGATAAGTGGGCACCGCCAGGACAGCGTTTGTTATTGGTGACCACCGAAGGCCGCGTGATCGGCGCTGAACGCAGCGAAATGCAGATCATTCGTAACTTTATTGGTCAGGCCGATAACGCCGATCATCCGCAGAAGAAAAAGTATGGCCGCGTGGAACTGGTCGGTCCGTTCTCCGTGCGTGATGGCGAAGATAATTACCAACTTTATCTGATTCGTCCGGCCAGCAGTTCTCAATCCGATTTCATTAACTTACTGTTTGACCGCCCGCTATTACTGCTGATTGTCACCATGTTGGTCAGTACGCCGCTGCTGTTGTGGTTGGCCTGGAGTCTGGCAAAACCGGCGCGTAAGCTGAAAAACGCTGCCGATGAAGTTGCCCAGGGAAACTTACGCCAGCACCCGGAACTGGAAGCGGGGCCACAGGAATTCCTTGCCGCAGGTGCCAGTTTTAACCAGATGGTCACCGCGCTGGAGCGCATGATGACCTCTCAGCAGCGTCTGCTTTCTGATATCTCTCACGAGCTGCGCACCCCGCTGACGCGTCTGCAACTGGGTACGGCGTTACTGCGCCGTCGTAGCGGTGAAAGCAAGGAACTGGAGCGTATTGAAACCGAAGCGCAACGTCTGGACAGCATGATCAACGATCTGTTGGTGATGTCCCGTAATCAGCAAAAAAACGCGCTGGTTAGCGAAACCATCAAAGCCAACCAGTTGTGGAGTGAAGTGCTGGATAACGCGGCGTTCGAAGCCGAGCAAATGGGCAAGTCGTTGACAGTTAACTTCCCGCCTGGGCCGTGGCCGCTGTACGGCAATCCGAACGCCCTGGAAAGTGCGCTGGAAAACATTGTTCGTAATGCTCTGCGTTATTCCCATACGAAGATTGAAGTGGGCTTTGCGGTAGATAAAGACGGTATCACCATTACGGTGGACGACGATGGTCCTGGCGTTAGCCCGGAAGATCGCGAACAGATTTTCCGTCCGTTCTATCGGACCGATGAAGCACGCGATCGTGAATCTGGCGGTACAGGATTGGGGCTGGCGATTGTTGAAACCGCCATTCAGCAGCATCGTGGCTGGGTGAAGGCAGAAGACAGCCCGCTGGGCGGTTTACGGCTGGTGATTTGGTTGCCGCTGTATAAGCGGAGTTAAACTCCGCATTTGTAGGCAGGATAAGGCGTTTACGCCGCATCCGGCATTTGAGCAGGATGCCTGATGCGACGCTGATAGCGTCTTATCAGGCCTACACTCCGGGGGTTATTTTCCCCACAACCGGCGGGAAAAATCTTCGATCTTGCCGCTCAGTCGGCGCTTTTGCATCGTCCGCGTCCAGCTTTTCGATAACCCGGCGGCGGAGAGTAAACGGTGATATTGATCGTCATCAAACGGCATATGCCATGCGATGGCGGCAGCCTCCTGAACGGTCACATCGCTGACACGGGAAACCAACTCCAGCGGCGCGTCCGCAGACACTTTCCCTGGCGCTATCACGCTATACAACCACCCCACCTTACCTGTGTTTTGCATCAACTGCGCTATATCGCTGATATCAAAATGGTAATTGAGTTTATAGCAAGGCGAGCGCGGCTGGCTGACCTGAATTAATGCCTCTCCCCAGCGGAAAATATCGCCCATATAAACATTACTTTCCGTGAGACCGTCGGTTGAGAGATTTTCGCCAAACGCAGGCGCAACAAACAACTCCGCCTGTTCCGGAAATTCCCGCGCCCAGTAGAGATAATGCTCACGAGGATAATGACACAGCGCTCTGTCTGGTCCGCCGTGAACCTTTTTCTCCGCCTGCTCGTCACCTTCCAGCCCCAGCTCCGTCAGCATCAACTCACCATCAACCTGGATTTTGGCAATTGCGCTGGGTTTGCCTTCGGGATAAGCCTGAATCTTGCCTGTGTATACATCAACCGGATATCGCATCTGTTCCCTCTCCACGAGAAATTTCCCCATTAGACCATATTTATTTTATGTCAGGCGTGCTGTTTTCGCGGTAAGTATCCAGGCAGGAACTCAATAGCAAACCGGACGAACGTTAGTTCATCCGGCTGTGGGGATTAAGGAAGCAGGTTTATTTCACCGTACCTAAAATTTCGATTTTCGCTGCTCTGGCTTTGACTTTACGTGACCAGATAGAGGTAAGAATTGGCACCAGAATCGAAGTCACAATGACCGCCGTCGCTACCAGCGAAGTTGCTGCCGGAGCCATCGGTTTAAACGCAGGCACCATTTCTGCAATCAGCACAGGTGTCGCTACCGCGGCCCCTGCGGAACTGGAAGCGGCAATTCCGGCAGTGCCATCGCCACCGCCAATCAATTTATCGGCGATAATCAACGGAATACCGGTCACGATAATTACTGCCACACCCAACAGGATCCCCAGCAAACCAGTCTGGGCAATCACAGTCAAATCAATGGTATTGCCCAGCGCGAAGGCAAAGAATGGAATCAGCGTTTGCACCGCTTTGCTGAAAAATTCTCGTAATTCAGGGTCAAGGTTCCCCAGGGCAAAGCCCACCAGGAACGGTAATACTGCGCCGACGAAAACATGCGGTTCAAACGAGGCAATCCCTGCAGTGCCCAGAATAATCATCGTCATGAGCGGCCCGGACTCCAACGACATCAACACAAATGCCCCAGCTTCTTCTTTTGTGCCGTACTGCTGCATGATGGAAGCGTAAAGTCCGCCATTGGTCATATCCATCGCCGCCACCAGCGCCAGCGTTGAAAGTCCGGCAAAGAATCCAACTTCAACACCATGTTCCGGAATAATGCGCGAGGCAATTGCCGCAACCACCCACGCGACGGCAATTTTTGTTACCACCAGCGTACCGGATTTACGCAATACCGTTCCCGTCGCGCTTAATTTTATTGACGCCCCCATGCAAAAAAACCACACCGCCAGAATGGGCACCGTACCGGTAATCATCCCGTTGGTGAATGATCCAAAATATTTCCCCGCCCCCGGCGAGAAGGTGTGGCACAGTGCGCCAAGGAATAGCGGGACGAGCATCATCCCCCCCGGGATTTTCTCAATCGAGCGTTTTATCTGCATTTCCATCACCTGTCGGCATATTTTTAAGGGCTGATGCGTCATTCCTCAATGGAGCATCAGTGTTGATGGAAACGAAGATAGACATTCATTTAATCAATAAAAGTGATCAAAACCACATCAATTGAAACACTGTTTTATTTTTATCGGATCATTGTTTTTATTTTGAAATTGATCACAAAAAAACCACCGCCGTTGGCGATGGTTCATTTTTTAAGCTGATATGCGGCCTATACGCCTCATTGCAGCAGGCGGCAAATGATTATTTTTTCGCCGCAAAACGTGCCGCTGCTTCGTCCCAGTTCACCACGTTCCAGAACTCTTTAATGTAGTCCGGACGGCGGTTCTGGAATTTCAGGTAGTAAGCATGTTCCCACACATCCAGGCCCAGAATCGGGAAGCCGGAAGCGCCAGAAATAGCTTCACCCATCAGCGGAGAATCCTGGTTAGCAGTAGAAACCACCGCCAGTTTATCGCCTTTCAGCACCAGCCATGCCCAGCCGGAACCAAAGCGGGAAGCTGCCGCTTTTTCAAATTCTGCTTTGAAGTTATCAACGGAGCCGAAGTCACGTTCGATAGCCGCTTTCAGGTCACCCTGCAGGGTGGTGCCTTTTTTCAGACCTTTCCAGAACAGGCTGTGGTTAGCGTGACCGCCAGCGTTGTTGCGCAGTACGGTTTTCTTGTCTGCTGGCAGCTGGTCCAGTTTGGTGATCAGCTCTTCAACCGGCAGGTTGGCAAATTCTGGCAGGCTTTCCAGCGCCGCGTTGGCGTTGTTTACGTAGGTCTGATGGTGTTTGGTGTGGTGGATTTCCATGGTCTGCTTATCGAAGTGCGGTTCCAGGGCATCGTAAGCATACGGCAGGGATGGCAGGGTATAGCTCATATTCATCTCCAGTATTGTCGGGCGGCCGATTGTTAATGCCGCGTAAGCAGTTGGTTCATTATAGTTAATTAAATGATATTGAAAATGATTATCAATGCCGTACTTTTCGTAAGGGTATGGTTTTGCAGGAAAATGCCCGAGATGTGAAGCAAATCACCCACTTAATGCCGTGATTGCCAGTAAATCGACAACGGCGGCAACAGGCGAAAGGTTAATCGACAGCACGATTTTTACACTCATCTCGTCGGAGATGTGAAGCGACGAAAAATGATGAGGATAAGAAGATGAGTAACGCGATTACGATGGGGATATTTTGGCATTTGATCGGCGCGGCCAGTGCAGCCTGTTTTTACGCTCCGTTCAAAAAAGTAAAAAAATGGTCATGGGAAACCATGTGGTCAGTCGGTGGGATTGTTTCGTGGATTATTCTGCCGTGGGCCATCAGCGCCCTGTTACTACCGAATTTCTGGACGTATTACAGCTCGTTTAGTCTCTCTACGCTGCTGCCTGTTTTTCTGTTCGGCGCTATGTGGGGGATCGGTAATATCAACTATGGCCTGACCATGCGTTATCTCGGCATGTCGATGGGAATTGGCATCGCCATTGGCATTACGTTGATTGTCGGTACGCTGATGACGCCAATTATCAACGGCAATTTCGATGTGCTGATTAACACCGAAGGCGGACGCATGACGTTGCTCGGCGTTCTGGTGGCGCTGATTGGCGTAGGGATTGTAACTCGAGCCGGGCAGTTGAAAGAGCGCAAGATGGGCATTAAAGCCGAAGAGTTCAATCTGAAAAAAGGGCTGGTGCTGGCGGTGATGTGCGGCATTTTCTCTGCCGGGATGTCCTTTGCGATAAACGCCGCAAAACCGATGCATGAAGCCGCTGCCGCACTAGGCGTCGATCCACTGTATGTCGCTCTGCCAAGCTATGTCATCATCATGGGCGGCGGCGCGATCATCAACCTCGGTTTCTGTTTTATTCGTCTGGCAAAAGTGAAGGATTTGTCGCTAAAAGCCGACTTCTCGCTGGCAAAACCGCTGATCACTCACAATGTGTTACTCTCAGCACTGGGCGGGTTGATGTGGTATCTGCAATTCTTTTTCTATGCCTGGGGCCACGCCCGCATTCCGGCGCAATATGACTACATCAGTTGGATGCTGCATATGAGCTTCTATGTATTGTGCGGCGGTATCGTCGGGCTGGTGCTGAAAGAGTGGAACAATGCAGGACGCCGTCCGGTAACGGTGTTGAGCCTCGGTTGTGTGGTGATTATTGTCGCCGCTAACATCGTCGGCATCGGCATGGCGAATTAATCTTTCTGCGAATTGAGATGACGCCACTGGCTGGGCGTCATCCCGGTTTCCCGGGTAAACACCACCGAAAAATAGTTACTATCTTCAAAGCCACATTCGGTCGAAATATCACTGATTAACAGGCGGCTATGCTGGAGAAGATATTGCGCATGACACACTCTGACCTGTCGCAGATATTGATTGATGGTCATTCCAGTCTGCTGGCGAAATTGCTGACGCAAAACGCGCTCACTGCACGATGCCTCATCACAAAATTTATCCAGCGCAAAGGGACTTTTCAGGCTAGCCGCCAGCCGGGTAATCAGCTTATCCAGCAACGTTTCGCTGGATGTTGGCGGCAACGAATCACTGGTGTAACGATGGCGATTCAGCAACATCACCAACTGCCCGAACAGCAACTCAGCCATTTCGTTAGCAAACGGCACATGCTGACTACTTTCATGCTCAAGCTGACCGATAACCTGCCGCGCCTGCGCCATCCCCACGCTACCTAAGCGCCAGTGTGGTTGCCCTGCGCTGGCGCTAAATCCCGGAATCGCCCCCTGCCAGTCAAGATTCAGCTTCAGACGCTCCGGGCAATAAATAATATTCTGCAAAACCAGATCGTTAACGGAAGCGTAGGAGTGTTTATCGTCAGCATGAATGTAAAAGAGATCGCCACGGGTAATGCGATAAGGGCGATCGTTGAGTACATGCAGGCCATTACCGCGCCAGACAATCACCAGCTCACAAAAATCATGTGTATGTTCAGCAAAGACATCTTGCGGATAACGGTCAGCCACAGCGACTGCCTGCTGGTCGCTGGCAAAAAAATCATCTTTGAGAAGTTTTAACTGATGCGCCACCGTGGCTACCTCGGCCAGAGAACGAAGTTGATTATTCGCAATATGGCGTACAAATACGTTGAGAAGATTCGCGTTATTGCAGAAAACCATCCCGTCCCTGACGAATATCACGCGGTGACCAGTTAAACTCTCGGCGAAAAAGCGTCGAAAAGTGGTTACTGTCGCTGAATCCACAGCGATAGGCGATGTCAGTAACGCTGGCCTCACTGTGGCGTAGCAGATGTCGGGCTTTCATCAGTCGCAGGCGGTTCAGGTATCGCTGAGGCGTCAGTCCCGTTTGCTGCTTAAGCTGCCGATGTAGCGTACGCAGTGAAAGAGAAAATTGATCCGCCACGGCATCCCAATTCACCTCATCGGCAAAATGGTCCTCCAGCCAGGCCAGAAGCAAGTTGAGACGTGATGCGCTGTTTTCCAGGTTCTCCTGCAAACTGCTTTTACGCAGCAAGAGCAGTAATTGCATAAACAAGATCTCGCGACTGGCGGTCGAGGGTAAATCATTTTCCCCTTCCTGCTGTTCCATCTGTGCAACCAGCTGTCGCACCTGCTGCAATACGCTGTGGTTAACGCGCCAGTGAGACGGATACTGCCTATCCAGCTCTTGTGGCAGCAACTGATTCAGCCCGGCGAGAAACTGAAATCGATCCGGCGAGCGATACAGCACATTGGTCAGACACAGATTATCGGTATGTTCATACAGATGCCGATCATGATCGCGTACGAAACAGACCGTGCCACCGGTGATGGTATAGGGCTGCCCATTAAACACATGAATACCCGTGCCATGTTCGACAATCACAATTTCATGAAAATCATGATGATGTTCAGGAAAATCCGCCTGCGGGAGCCGGGGTTCTATCGCCACGGACGCGTTACCAGACGGAAAAAAATCCACACTATGTAATACGGTCATACTGGCCTCCTGATGTCGTCAACACGGCGAAATAGTAATCACGAGGTCAGGTTCTTACCTTAAATTTTCGACGGAAAACCACGTAAAAAACGTCGATTTTTCAAGATACAGCGTGAATTTTCAGGAAATGCGGTGAGCATCACATCACCACAATTCAGCAAATTGTGAACATCATCACGTTCATCTTTCCCTGGTTGCCAATGGCCCATTTTCCTGTCAGTAACGAGAAGGTCACGAATTCAGGCGCTTTTTAGACTGGTCGTAATGAAATTCAGCAGGATCACATTATGACCTTTCGCAATTGTGTCGCCGTCGATCTCGGCGCATCCAGTGGGCGCGTGATGCTGGCGCGTTACGAGCGTGAATGCCGCAGCCTGACGCTGCGCGAAATCCATCGTTTTAAAAATGGGCTGCATAGCCAGAACGGTTATGTCACCTGGAATGTGGATAGCCTGGAAAGTGCCATTCGCCTTGGATTAAACAAGGTGTGCGAGGAAGGGATTCGTATCGATAGCATTGGGATTGATACCTGGGGCGTGGACTTTGTGCTGCTCGACCAACAGGGTCAGCGTGTGGGCCTGCCCGTTGCTTATCGCGATAGCCGCACCAATGGCCTAATGGCGCAGGCACAGCAACAACTCGGCAAACGCGATATTTATCAACGTAGCGGCATCCAGTTTCTGCCCTTCAATACGCTTTATCAACTGCGTGCGCTGACGGAGCAACAACCTGAACTTATTCCACACATTGCTCACGCTCTGCTGATGCCGGATTACTTCAGCTATCGCCTGACCGGCAAGATGAACTGGGAGTACACCAATGCCACCACCACACAACTGGTCAATATCAATAGCGACGACTGGGACGAGTCGCTACTGGCGTGGAGCGGGGCCAACAAAGCCTGGTTTGGTCGCCCGACGCATCCGGGTAATGTCATTGGGCACTGGATTTGCCCGCAGGGTAATGAGATTCCGGTGGTCGCCGTTGCCAGCCATGATACCGCCAGCGCGGTTATCGCCTCGCCGTTAAACGGTTCACGCGCCGCTTATCTCTCTTCTGGCACCTGGTCATTGATGGGCTTCGAAAGCCAGACGCCATTTACCAATGACACGGCGCTGGCAGCCAACATCACCAATGAAGGCGGGGCGGAAGGTCGCTATCGGGTGCTGAAAAATATTATGGGCTTATGGCTGCTTCAGCGAGTGCTTCAGGAACGGCAAATCAACGATCTCCCGGCGCTTATCGCCGCGACACAGGCACTTCCGGCCTGTCGCTTCATCATCAATCCCAATGACGATCGCTTTATTAATCCTGAAGCGATGTGCAGCGAAATTCAGGCTGCGTGTCGGGAAACGGCGCAACCGATCCCGGAAAGTGATGCTGAACTGGCGCGCTGTATTTTCGACAGTCTGGCGCTGCTGTATGCCGATGTGTTGCATGAGCTGGCGCAGCTGCGCGGTGAAGATTTCTCGCAACTGCATATTGTCGGCGGCGGCTGCCAGAACACGCTGCTCAACCAGCTATGCGCCGATGCCTGCGGTATTCGGGTGATCGCCGGGCCAGTTGAAGCCTCGACGCTCGGCAATATCGGCATCCAGTTAATGACGCTGGATGAACTCAACAATGTGGATGATTTCCGTCAGGTCGTCAGCACCACCGCGAATCTGACCACCTTTACCCCTAATCCTGACAGTGAAATTGCCCACTATGTGGCGCAGATTCACTCTACACGACAGACAAAGGAGCTTTGCGCATGACCACTCAACTGGAACAGGCCTGGGAGCTGGCGAAACAGCGTTTCGCGGCGGTGGGGATTGATGTCGAGGAGGCGCTGCGCCAACTTGATCGTTTACCCGTTTCAATGCACTGCTGGCAGGGCGATGATGTTTCCGGTTTTGAAAACCCGGAAGGTTCGCTGACCGGGGGGATTCAAGCTACTGGTAATTATCCGGGCAAAGCGCGTAATGCCAGTGAGCTACGTACCGATCTGGAACAGGCTATGCGGCTGATTCCGGGGCCGAAACGGCTTAATTTACATGCCATCTATCTGGAATCAGATACGCCAGTCTCGCGCGATCAGATCAAACCAGAGCACTTCAAAAACTGGGTTGAATGGGCGAAAGCCAATCAGCTCGGTCTGGATTTTAACCCCTCCTGCTTTTCGCATCCGCTAAGCGCCGATGGCTTTACGCTTTCCCATGCCGACGACAGCATTCGCCAGTTCTGGATTGATCACTGCAAAGCCAGCCGTCGCGTTTCGGCCTATTTTGGCGAGCAACTCGGCACACCATCGGTGATGAACATCTGGATCCCGGATGGTATGAAAGATATCACCGTTGACCGTCTCGCCCCGCGTCAGCGTCTGCTGGCAGCACTGGATGAGGTGATCAGCGAGAAGCTAAACCCTGCGCACCATATCGACGCCGTTGAGAGCAAATTGTTTGGCATTGGCGCAGAGAGCTACACGGTTGGCTCCAATGAGTTTTACATGGGGTATGCCACCAGCCGCCAGACTGCGCTGTGCCTGGACGCCGGGCACTTCCACCCGACTGAAGTGATTTCCGACAAGATTTCCGCCGCCATGCTGTATGTGCCGCAGTTGCTGCTGCACGTCAGCCGTCCGGTTCGCTGGGACAGCGATCACGTAGTGCTGCTGGATGATGAAACCCAGGCAATTGCCAGTGAGATTGTGCGTCACGATCTGTTTGACCGGGTGCATATCGGCCTTGACTTCTTCGATGCCTCTATCAACCGCATTGCCGCGTGGGTCATTGGTACACGCAATATGAAAAAAGCCCTGCTGCGTGCGTTGCTGGAACCTACCGCCGAGCTGCGCAAGCTGGAAGCGGCGGGCGATTACACTGCGCGTCTGGCACTGCTGGAAGAGCAGAAATCGTTGCCGTGGCAGGCGGTCTGGGAAATGTATTGCCAACGTCACGATACCCCAACGGGTAGCGAATGGCTGGAGAGCGTGCGGGCTTATGAGAAAGCGATTTTGAGCCAGCGTGGGTAAACACTGCCGGATGCGGCGCGAGCGCCTTATCCGGCCTACAGGTCGGCAACAGTTGTAGGCCTGATAAGACGCGACAGCGTCGCATCAGGCATTGATTGCCGGATGCGGCACGAGCGCCTTATCCGGCCTACGGGTCGTGCATCTGACAACACCGAATTTACAGGAACACAGAACATGCAAAACATTACCCAGTCCTGGTTTGTCCAGGGAATGATCAAAGCCACCACCGATGCCTGGCTGAAAGGCTGGGACGAGCGCAACGGCGGCAACCTGACGCTGCGCCTGGATGACGCCGATATCGCGCTTTATCACGACAACTTCCACCCACAACCGCGCTATATTCCGCTCAGCCAGCCCATGCCTTTACTGGCAAATACGCCGTTTATTGTCACCGGCTCCGGCAAATTCTTCCGTAACGTCCAGCTTGATCCTGCAGCTAACTTAGGCGTCGTAAAAGTCGACAGCGACGGCGCGGGCTACCATATTCTCTGGGGGTTAACCAACGAAGCCGTTCCAACTTCTGAACTTCCGGCTCACTTTCTCTCCCACTGCGAGCGCATTAAAGCCACCAACGGTAAAGATCGGGTGATCATGCACTGCCACGCCACCAACCTGATCGCCCTCACCTATGTACTGGAAAACGACACCGCGGTCTTTACTCGCCAACTGTGGGAAGGCAGCACCGAGTGTCTGGTGGTATTCCCGGATGGCGTTGGCATTCTGCCGTGGATGGTGCCCGGCACGGACGAAATCGGCCAGGCGACCGCACAAGAGATGCAAAAACATTCGCTGGTGTTGTGGCCCTTCCACGGCGTCTTCGGCAGCGGGTCGACGTTGGATGAAACATTCGGTTTAATCGACACCGCAGAAAAATCAGCACAAGTATTAGTGAAGGTTTATTCGATGGGCGGCATGAAACAGACCATCAGCCGTGAAGAGTTGATAGCGCTCGGCAAGCGCTTCGGCGTTACACCACTAGCCAGTGCGCTGGCGCTGTAAGGAGCAAACATGATCCGCAAAGCCTTTGTCATGCAGGTTAACCCCGACGCTCACGAAGAGTATCAGCGTCGGCATAACCCCATCTGGCCGGAACTGGAAGCAGTGTTGAAATCTCACGGTGCGCATAACTACGCCATTTACCTCGACAAAGCGCGTAATCTGCTGTTTGCCACGGTAGAGATTGAATCTGAAGAGCGCTGGAATGCGGTTGCCAGTACTGATGTTTGCCAACGTTGGTGGAAATATATGACCGACGTCATGCCCGCGAACCCGGATAACAGCCCGGTGAGTAGCGAACTGCAAGAAGTGTTTTACCTGCCGTAATTGCCTAATGTGCCGGAGACGCCTCCGGCACAATATTTTTAATTTCGATTTGAAAAATAAACATATTACACCTTCAGTTAATATATCCCGGTAACTTATATTTCCCCGATGCATTGTGAGTAAATCACAAAAATAATGAATAACTCATTAATGATTCATGTGGTTTATTTAAATAACCATTATGTGCATTACTCCGCAAATCTGACCTTTCACTCTGTCTCAAATTGTCATTGTTTACCGACATATCGCCTCTCATCACTTAATCGCTCCACCATTACAATTGATTAAAATATATTTTATGGAGTCCGATTAATGGCAGCTCTTACTGCAAGCTGTATTGACCTGAATATTCAGGGCAATGGCGCTTATTCCGTTCTGAAGCAGTTGGCGACAATAGCGTTACAAAACGGTTTTATCACCGACTCACACCAGTTCCTGCAAACCCTGCTGCTGCGCGAAAAAATGCACTCTACTGGATTTGGTTCCGGTGTCGCCGTGCCGCACGGTAAAAGCGCCTGCGTTAAACAACCGTTCGTATTATTCGCCCGCAAAGCGCAGGCTATTGACTGGAAAGCCAGCGATGGCGAAGACGTCAATTGCTGGATCTGCCTCGGCGTGCCGCAAAGCGGCGAAGAGGATCAGGTCAAAATCATCGGCACACTGTGTCGCAAAATTATTCACAAGGAATTTATTCATCAACTGCAACAGGGCGATACCGACCAGGTGCTTGCCTTGTTAAATCAAACCCTCAGCTCATAAGGAAGTGGCGATGGAGTCATCCTTACGTATTGTCGCGATCACCAACTGCCCCGCCGGGATCGCTCACACCTACATGGTGGCGGAAGCCCTGGAACAGAAAGCCCGTTCTCTCGGTCATACCATTAAAGTTGAAACTCAAGGATCAAGCGGCGTCGAAAACCGCTTATCCAGCGAAGAGATTGCCGCTGCCGATTACGTCATTCTCGCTACCGGGCGTGGCCTGAGCGGTGACGATCGCGCGCGGTTTGCCGGGAAGAAGGTTTATGAGATTGCCATCTCCCAGGCGCTGAAAAATATCGATCAGATTTTCAGTGAATTACCAACAAACTCGCATCTTTTTGCTGCAGATAGCGGCGTGAAGCTTGGCAAACAGGAAGTGCAAAGCGGCAGCGTGATGAGCCACCTGATGGCGGGCGTCTCTGCGGCGCTGCCGTTTGTCATCGGCGGCGGTATTCTGGTGGCGCTTGCCAACATGCTGGTGCAGTTCGGTTTGCCATATACCGATATGTCGAAAGGTGCGCCGTCGTTTACCTGGGTAGTTGAATCCATCGGTTACCTCGGCTTCACCTTTATGATCCCCATCATGGGCGCTTATATTGCCTCGTCGATTGCCGATAAACCGGCTTTCGCTCCGGCGTTTCTGGTTTGCTATCTGGCGAACGACAAAGCGCTGCTCGGCACCCAGTCGGGTGCGGGATTCCTCGGCGCGGTGGTGCTGGGGCTGGCGATTGGCTATTTCGTCTTCTGGTTCCGCAAAGTGCGCCTTGGCAAAGCATTACAACCGCTGCTCGGTTCAATGCTGATCCCGTTCGTTACTCTGCTGGTTTTCGGCGTGCTCACTTACTACGTTATCGGGCCGGTGATGTCCGACCTCATGGGCGGGCTGCTCCACTTCCTGAACACCATTCCTCCATCAATGAAGTTTGCGGCAGCGTTTCTGGTCGGTGCGATGCTGGCGTTCGATATGGGCGGCCCCATCAATAAAACCGCCTGGTTCTTCTGCTTCTCACTGCTGGAAAAACACATTTATGACTGGTACGCCATCGTCGGCGTTGTCGCGTTGATGCCGCCCGTCGCGGCGGGTCTTGCGACGTTCATTGCGCCCAAACTGTTTACCCGACAGGAAAAAGAGGCTGCCAGTAGTGCCATTGTGGTCGGTGCCACAGTCGCAACCGAACCGGCTATTCCTTACGCTCTGGCAGCTCCGTTGCCGATGATTACCGCCAATACCCTGGCGGGCGGCATTACCGGCGTGCTGGTGATCGCTTTCGGAATCAAACGTCTGGCGCCTGGTTTGGGTATCTTTGACCCGCTGATCGGCCTGATGTCGCCGGTAGGTTCGTTTTATCTGGTGCTGGCGATTGGCCTCGCGCTGAACATTTCATTCATTATCGTCCTGAAAGGATTGTGGTTACGCCGCAAAGCGAAAGCCGCGCAACAGGAGCTTGTCCATGAACATTGAGTTACTGCAACAGTTGTGCGAAGCCAGCGCCGTTAGCGGCGATGAACAGGAAGTTCGCGACATCCTGATAAACACGCTGGAACCTTGCGTTAATGAAATCACCTTTGATGGTCTGGGCAGCTTTGTTGCCCGTAAGGGGAATAAAGGTCCAAAAGTTGCCGTTGTCGGGCATATGGATGAAGTCGGCTTTATGGTCACCCACATCGACGAGAGCGGTTTTCTGCGCTTCACCACCATTGGCGGCTGGTGGAATCAGTCGATGCTCAACCACCGGGTAACCATACGCACACACAAGGGATTTAAAATCCCTGGTGTGATTGGTTCCGTCGCGCCTCATGCGTTAACGGAAAAGCAAAAGCAACAACCGCTGTCATTTGATGAGATGTTCATTGATATTGGCGCGAACAGTCGCGAAGAAGCGGAAAAGCGCGGCGTTGAAATTGGCGATTTTATTAGCCCGGAAGCCAATTTTGCCTGCTGGGGCGAAGATAAAGTAGTCGGAAAGGCGCTGGATAACCGCATCGGCTGCGCGATGATGGCGGAGCTACTACAGACAGTAAATAACCCAGAAATTACGCTGTACGGCGTTGGCAGTGTGGAAGAAGAAGTTGGGCTACGCGGGGCACAAACCTCGGCGGAACACATTAAACCGGATGTGGTGATTGTGCTGGATACCGCTGTCGCAGGTGATGTTCCGGGCATTGATAACATTAAATACCCGCTGAAACTGGGCCAGGGGCCGGGGCTGATGCTGTTTGACAAGCGCTACTTCCCCAACCAGAAACTGGTAGCAGTGTTAAAAAACTGTGCCGCACATAACGATTTACCGCTGCAATTTTCCACCATGAAAACCGGAGCGACGGATGGCGGGCGCTACAACGTGATGGGCGGCGGGCGTCCGGTTGTCGCGCTGTGTCTGCCAACCCGTTATCTGCACGCTAACAGCGGCATGATTTCAAAAGCCGATTACGATGCTCTGCTCACGCTGATACGGGATTTTCTGACGACCTTAACTGCGGAGAAAGTCAACGCGTTTAGCCAGTTCCGTCAGGTGGATTAATGCTAAACGAACGCCAGTTAAAGATTGTCGATCTGCTGGAGCAACAGCCGCGCACGCCTGGAGAGCTGGCGCAACAGACTGGCGTTTCAGGCAGGACCATCCTGCGTGATATTGACTATCTCAACTTCACCCTTAACGGCAAAGCCCGCATTTTCGCCAGTGGTAGTGCGGGCTATCAGCTGGAAATCTTCGAGCGCCGCAGCTTTTTTCAGTTGCTGCAAAAGCACGATAACGACGATCGGCTGCTGGCGCTATTATTACTAAATCCCTTTACTCCCCGTGCGCAACTCGCCTCGGCGCTTAATTTGCCAGAAACGTGGGTAGCAGAACGTCTGCCCCGGTTAAAACAGCGTTATGAACGCACTTGTTGCCTGGCCAGTCGCCCCGGTTTGGGCCATTTCATTGATGAAACAGAAGAGAAGCGCGTTATCTTGCTGGCGAACTTGCTACGCAAAGATCCGTTTTTAATTCCGCTGGCGGGCATAACACGAGACAACCTTCAGCATTTATCCACGGCCTGCGACAACCAACACCGCTGGCCGCTGATGCAGGGTGATTATCTCTCCAGCCTGATTCTGGCGATTTACGCCCTGCGTAATCAGCTTACTGACATATGGCCGCAATATCCCGGTAACGAGATAAAACAAATCGTTGAACAGTGCGGCCTGTTTCTCGGTGATAACGCTGTAAGAACCCTGACGGGTTTGATAGAGAAACAGCATCAGCAAGCGCAGATAATTTCTGCCGATAATGTGCAGCGGTTGCTGCAAAGGGTGCCGGGCATCGCGTCATTGAATATTATTGATACGCAGCTGGTTGAGAACATTACCGGGCATTTATTACGTTGCCTTGCCGCACCGGTGTGGATTGCTGAGCACCGCCAAAGCAGCATGAATAACCTGAAAGCCGCCTGGCCTGCGGCCTTTGATATGAGTCTGCACTTTATTACGCTACTGCGTGAACAGCTCGATATTCCCCTTTTCGACAGCGATCTGATCGGTTTGTATTTTGCCTGTGCGCTGGAGCGGCATCAAAACGAACGCCAGCCGATCATTTTGCTCTCGGACCAGAACGCGATTGCCACTATTAATCAGCTCGCCATTGAGCGCGATGTTTTAAATTGTCGGGTAATTATTGCCCGTAGCTTAAGCGAACTTGTTGCCATTCGCGAAGAGATTGAGCCGTTATTGATCATTAACAATAGCCATTATTTACTGGAAGACGCGGTAAATAATTACATCACCGTAAAAAATATCATTACGGCTGCCGGTATCGAACAAATAAAACATTTTCTGGCGACGGCATTTATTCGCCAGCAACCGGAGCGTTTTTTCTCTGCCCCCGGAAGTTTTCATTATTCGAATGTACGCGGTGAAAGCTGGCAACATATTACCCGGCAAATTTGTGCGCAATTAGTGGCACAACACCATATTACCGCCGATGAAGCACAACGCATCATCGCCCGCGAAGGCGAAGGTGAAAACCTGATTGTTAATCGCCTCGCCATCCCACATTGCTGGAGCGAACAGGAGCGACGTTTTCGTGGATTTTTTATTACCCTCGCCCACCCGATCGAGGTGAATAACGAAATCATTAACCATGTGTTGATTGCCTGCGCCGCCGCCGATGCGCGTCATGAGCTAAAAATATTTAGCTATCTGGCAAGCGTATTGTGTCAGCATCCGGCAGAGGTTATTGCCGGGTTAACAGGATATGAGGCATTTATGGAGTTACTTCACAAGGGGTGAACTGTGTCGGATGCGCCGCATCCGACACTGCATTTATCATCAAAAACGTTTAACGCAGGCTATTATAGTCATCAACCATTTCGTTGTACTCGCGTAATGCTCTCGGGAAAGAGTCGTCGACCATCCAGCTTGAGTTTGCGTCCTGCAGTTGCTCTTTATCCCAGTCAGAGTACGGGACTTTATCTCTGACGCGGCGAACGTATTTTTTAGCCTCGAGTTGATACTGGCCTGCCGAATTAATAAACGAGAAATTCATGCCGCCTTTATCCGCTTCTTTGGCCTGCGCCACCAGCGTTTCCAGTTCAGACACTTTCTTCATTGCCGCTTCTGCATCAAACTTATCTTGCGATATCAGGTTATTAATTTGTTTCGCTGAAATCATGACTGCCAGAGAGTAATAGTGGAATGTTTTCCCTTCTCTTTCTTCAATATTTTTCAGTTCCGCAAGCTGGCGCTTATCGTTAATTTCCTGAATCGCCGCATGATAAGATTCTGCTACAGCTTCAAAGGCTTCCAGATTTTTTAAGAATGTCTGGTGCAGCGTTTTCCCTTTCGCAAACGCATCGTCTTTATAATTTTCCTGGGTGTAATATTTATCCATTTCGTTAATGGTATTACCCAACGCCACGGCAGCATCGATATAACTCACCGCCACGCCATCAATTGGTTGCAGCGCAGGCGTTAACGCCACAGCACTTTTTACGCCTTTTTCACACTCAGCGAGGTTGGATTCACTAATGCCGTAGATGCCATAAACAGTACGCTCTTCACCGGTAGGCCCCTGTTTAAAATCTTTCAGCCAGTCAGCATAACGCGCCAGACTGCTCTGTACAGGGATCTGTAACTTGTTATAGCACTTGATATAGACATCCATTTTTTCGTCGAAAACCGCTTGTTCATCGACCACCGGTTGCGCAGGTGTTTCAGGTTTAGCTTCTGCTTTTGCAACGGGAGCTTCAGGAGCTGGTGCGGCAGGTTGACTATTGGCAGGCGGGGGCGTTTCTGTTTCGGCTTTTTTATCATCACAACCCGTCAGACCGAGGGCCATGATGGCGACTATAATAGCGGAAGATAATAAATTCCTTTTCATTTAATTGCCTTATAAATATATAGATAAGAGAATGAACATAATAAATGAAAAAAGAAAACACCACTACACGCGTTTTATTTATAAATAAAATAATAAAATTCACGAAATGAATAAGTCCTGTAATTTAATATATATCGCAGGACTTATTTTAATTAATTGCTCAAACGCTGCGGATGGGTATAAACCGTTGCCCGACCCGGTTTACAAAAACCTACCAGTGTCAGATTACAGCGCTCAGCCACTTCTACAGCAAGCGTGGTCGCGGCAGACACCGCAAACAAAATCTCTACGCCGCACATCGCCGACTTTTGCACCATTTCATAACTGGCACGACTGGAAACCAGTACCGCACCTTGCTGCCAGCTTTCCCCTTCTTGTGACCGGCGGCCTAACAGTTTGTCCAGCGCCACATGGCGACCCACGTCTTCATGCCCGCCGACCAGTTCGCCAGATGGCAACATCCAGGCAGCGGCGTGAGTACAACCAGTCAGTTGCCCCACTGGCTGAAAATCGTTGAGATGACGTAATGCATCATCCAGTTTGTTGAGATCAAACGTCTGGGTGAACGGTAGCGGCTGCACCGGTTTTCCGATGTCATTAAGTTGCTCCACGCCGCATACGCCACAGCCCGTACGTCCCGCCAGCGCCCGGCGGCGCTCCTTCAACCCCATAAAGCGGCGGCTGGAAAGCTCAATTTGTACTTCAAGACCATTACAGGAAGGAACGACATCCATGCCGAAGATATCGCGCGGACTTTCTATTATCCCCTCGGAAAGCGAAAAACCGAGCGCAAAGTACTCAAGGTCTTTGGGCGACGCCATCATCACCACATGCGAAATGCCGTTGTAGACCAGCGCAACGGGAACTTCTTCCGCGACCTCATCTAACCGTGGGTGTTGTAAATCATCACGCCGCCATAACTCAATTTGACGAACACCTGTGATATTTGTCACATTTTCGATTTCTTTTTGCTGTGTTTTTTTCACTTTCTCTTAACCAGATAAGAACACACACACCAACATTATGGTATTCTGTTACAAACCCTTCCTGGATGGAGGGAAATTGAGCCAATTCTGGACCTTTGCGGCCCCTTCCGCAAAGAAAAATAACTCCCACTCCCTGCACACGCAGCAAGCGAATGTAAATGGGACGTGACAATGTCGAAACAAGGAGCAATCCATGCAGGTCAGCAGAAGGCAGTTCTTTAAGATCTGCGCTGGCGGTATGGCAGGCACCACGGCAGCGGCACTGGGTTTTGCACCCAGCGTAGCGCTCGCGGAAACCCGGCAGTATAAACTGCTGCGCACCCGCGAAACCCGTAATACCTGCACCTATTGTTCCGTAGGCTGTGGGCTGTTGATGTACAGCCTCGGTGACGGAGCAAAAAACGCCAAAGCATCTATCTTCCATATCGAAGGCGATCCGGATCACCCGGTCAACCGCGGTGCACTTTGTCCGAAAGGCGCTGGCCTGGTGGATTTCATCCACTCCGAAAGCCGTCTGAAGTTTCCGGAATACCGTGCGCCAGGTTCTGATAAATGGCAGCAAATCAGTTGGGAAGAGGCGTTTGATCGCATCGCCAAACTGATGAAAGAAGACCGCGATGCTAACTACATTGCGCAAAACGCCGAAGGCGTGACTGTTAACCGCTGGCTCTCCACCGGGATGCTGTGTGCTTCCGCGTCGAGTAACGAAACCGGCTATTTAACGCAAAAATTCTCCCGCGCGCTGGGTATGCTCGCGGTCGACAACCAGGCGCGTGTCTGACACGGACCAACGGTAGCAAGTCTTGCTCCAACATTTGGTCGCGGTGCGATGACCAACCACTGGGTCGACATCAAGAACGCCAACCTCGTCGTGGTGATGGGCGGTAACGCCGCTGAAGCTCACCCGGTCGGGTTCCGCTGGGCGATGGAAGCCAAAATTCACAACGGCGCGAAGCTGATTGTGATCGATCCTCGCTTTACGCGTACGGCGGCGGTAGCTGACTACTATGCCCCTATTCGTTCCGGTACTGACATTGCTTTCCTGTCAGGCGTATTGCTGTACCTGCTGAACAATGAAAAATTCAACCGCGAATACACCGAAGCCTATACCAACGCCAGCCTGATAGTGCGTGAGGATTACGGCTTTGAAGATGGCCTGTTCACCGGCTACGACGCGGAAAAACGCAAGTACGATAAATCCTCCTGGACTTATGAACTGGACGAAAACGGCTTCGCCAAACGCGATACCACGCTGCAGCATCCGCGCTGCGTGTGGAACTTGCTGAAACAGCACGTTTCCCGCTACACGCCAGATGTGGTTGAAAACATCTGTGGTACGCCAAAAGACGCGTTCCTGAAAGTCTGCGAATACATCGCAGAAACCAGTGCTCACGATAAAACTGCCTCGTTCCTGTATGCCCTCGGCTGGACGCAACACTCCGTTGGTGCGCAAAACATTCGTACGATGGCGATGATCCAGCTGCTGCTCGGCAATATGGGGATGGCCGGCGGCGGCGTTAACGCCCTGCGCGGTCACTCCAATATTCAGGGGCTGACGGACCTGGGGCTGCTGTCGCAGAGTCTGCCAGGTTACATGACGCTGCCAAGCGAGAAGCAGACCGATCTGCAAACCTACCTTACCGCCAACACGCCAAAACCGCTGCTGGAAGGCCAGGTAAACTACTGGGGCAACTACCCGAAATTCTTCGTCTCTATGATGAAGGCCTTCTTTGGTGATAAAGCGACGGCGGAAAATAGCTGGGGCTTTGACTGGTTGCCGAAGTGGGATAAAGGCTACGACGTCCTGCAATACTTCGAGATGATGAAAGAAGGCAAGGTCAATGGCTATATCTGCCAGGGCTTTAACCCTGTTGCCTCATTCCCGAACAAAAACAAAGTGATCGGTTGTCTGTCGAAACTGAAGTTCCTCGTCACCATCGACCCACTGAACACTGAAACCTCTAACTTCTGGCAGAACCACGGTGAGCTGAACGAAGTTGACTCGTCGAAGATCCAGACCGAAGTGTTCCGTCTGCCATCGACCTGCTTCGCAGAAGAGAACGGTTCAATCGTTAACTCAGGTCGCTGGTTGCAGTGGCACTGGAAAGGTGCGGACGCCCCGGGGATTGCGCTGACTGACGGTGAGATCCTCTCCGGTATCTTCCTGCGCTTGCGCAAGATGTATGCCGAACAGGGTGGCGCGAACCCGGATCAGGTGCTGAACATGACCTGGAACTACGCCATTCCGCATGAGCCGAAGTCGGAAGAAGTAGCGATGGAGAGCAACGGTAAGGCGCTGGCCGATATTACCGATCCGGCAACCGGTGCGGTTATCGTCAAGAAAGGCCAACAACTTAGCTCGTTCGCCCAATTGCGCGATGACGGTACAACCTCCTGTGGCTGCTGGATTTTCGCCGGTAGCTGGACGCCGGAAGGCAACCAGATGGCGCGTCGTGATAACGCCGATCCGTCTGGCCTCGGTAACACGCTGGGCTGGGCATGGGCATGGCCGCTTAACCGCCGCATTCTGTATAACCGCGCCTCCGCAGATCCGCAGGGTAACCCGTGGGATCCGAAGCGTCAGTTGCTGAAATGGGACGGCACTAAGTGGACCGGCTGGGATATTCCGGACTACAGCGCAGCGCCTCCGGGTAGCGGCGTCGGGCCGTTTATCATGCAGCAGGAAGGCATGGGGCGTCTGTTTGCCCTCGATAAGATGGCGGAAGGTCCGTTCCCGGAACACTACGAGCCGTTTGAAACGCCGCTGGGAACTAACCCGCTGCATCCAAACGTTATCTCGAACCCGGCTGCACGTATCTTTAAAGACGACGCCGAAGCATTGGGTAAAGCCGATAAGTTCCCGTATGTCGGAACCACCTATCGTCTGACCGAGCATTTCCACTACTGGACCAAACACGCGCTGTTGAACGCGATTTTGCAACCAGAGCAGTTTGTGGAAATCGGGGAGTCGCTGGCGAATAAACTTGGCATTGCCCAGGGCGATACCGTGAAAGTCTCCTCCAACCGTGGCTATATCAAAGCCAAAGCGGTGGTGACCAAACGTATTCGTACGCTGAAAGCGAACGGCAAAGATATCGATACCATCGGTATTCCGATTCACTGGGGTTATGAAGGCGTAGCTAAAAAAGGCTTTATTGCCAATACGTTAACGCCATTCGTTGGTGATGCGAACACGCAGACGCCGGAGTTTAAGTCCTTCCTTGTGAATGTGGAAAAGGTGTAACGGAGACGACATATGGCTTATCAATCTCAAGATATCATTCGTCGTTCCGCGACTAACGGTCTGACCCCCGCGCCTCAGGCGCGGGACTTCCAGGAAGAAGTGGCGAAACTCATCGACGTCACCACCTGTATCGGCTGTAAAGCCTGTCAGGTGGCGTGTTCAGAGTGGAACGACATTCGCGATACCGTCGGCAATAACATTGGGGTGTACGACAACCCCAATGATTTAAGCGCCAAATCGTGGACGGTAATGCGCTTCTCGGAAGTGGAGCAGAACGACAAACTGGAATGGCTGATCCGCAAAGACGGCTGTATGCACTGTTCCGATCCAGGCTGCCTGAAAGCGTGCCCGGCGGAAGGTGCAATTATTCAGTATGCCAACGGTATCGTCGACTTCCAGTCCGAGCAGTGCATTGGCTGCGGTTATTGCATTGCGGGCTGTCCGTTCGACATTCCGCGCCTCAATCCGGAAGACAACCGCGTCTACAAATGTACGCTGTGCGTTGACCGCGTGGTGGTTGGGCAAGAACCAGCCTGCGTGAAGACCTGCCCAACGGGCGCGATTCACTTCGGTACGAAAGAGTCGATGAAAACGCTGGCGAGCGAGCGCGTGGCGGAGCTGAAAACCCGCGGTTACGACAATGCGGGCCTGTACGATCCGGCAGGCGTCGGTGGTACACACGTTATGTACGTGCTGCACCATGCTGACAAGCCAAATCTGTATCATGGCTTGCCGGAGAACCCGGAAATCAGCGAAACCGTGAAATTCTGGAAAGGCATCTGGAAACCGCTCGCAGCTGTTGGCTTTGCGGCTCCCTTCGCAGCCAGTATCTTCCACTACGTGGGTGTCGGTCCGAACCGTGCGGATGAGGAAGAGAATAATCTGCACGAAGAGAAAGACGAGGAGCGCAAATGAAACGACGTGACACCATCGTGCGCTACACCGCGCCGGAACGTATCAACCACTGGATCACCGCCTTCTGCTTCATCCTGGCGGCAGTGAGCGGGCTGGGCTTTTTGTTCCCGTCCTTCAACTGGTTGATGCAAATCATGGGCACACCGCAGCTGGCGCGAATTCTGCACCCGTTTGTCGGCGTGGTTATGTTTGCCTCGTTCATCATCATGTTTTTCCGTTACTGGCATCACAACCTAATCAATCGGGATGATATCTTTTGGGCGAAGAATATTCGTAAGATCGTCGTCAACGAGGAAGTAGGTGACACCGGGCGTTATAACTTCGGTCAGAAATGCGTTTTCTGGGCGGCGATTATTTTCCTGGTTCTGCTGCTGGTGAGCGGCGTGATTATCTGGCGTCCTTATTTTGCGCCTGCTTTCTCAATCCCGGTGATCCGATTCGCGTTAATGCTGCATTCATTTGCCGCAGTGGCGTTAATTGTGGTTATCATGGTGCATATCTACGCCGCCCTTTGGGTGAAAGGCACGATTACCGCCATGGTGGAAGGATGGGTTACCAGCGCCTGGGCGAAGAAACATCACCCGCGCTGGTACCGTGAGGTCCGCAAGACAACGGAAAAGAAAGCTGAATGAGTATTCGCATAATCCCGCAAGATGAGCTGGGTTCGAGCGAGAAACGTACGGCGGATATGATTCCGCCGTTATTGTTCCCTCGGCTCAAGAATTTATACAACCGCCGCGCCGAGCGTCTGCGCGAGCTGGCAGAAAATAATCCGCTGGGTGATTACCTGCGCTTTGCTGCGCTTATCGCCCACGCCCAGGAAGTGGTGCTGTACGACCATCCGCTGGAGATGGATCTGACCGCGCGCATTAAAGAAGCCAGCGCACAGGGCAAGCCCCCGCTGGATATTCACGTTCTGCCGCGTGATAAGCACTGGCAAAAGCTGCTGATGGCGCTGATTGCTGAGCTGAAACCTGAAATGAGCGGCCCGGCGCTGGCAGTGATTGAGAATCTGGAGAAGGCATCAACTCAGGAGCTGGAAGATATGGCCAGCGCACTGTTTGCCTCTGATTTCTCATCCGTCAGCAGCGATAAAGCGCCGTTTATCTGGGCTGCACTGTCGCTCTACTGGGCGCAGATGGCCAATCTGATCCCCGGCAAAGCCCGCGCTGAATACGGCGAGCAACGTCAATATTGCCCGGTTTGTGGTTCTATGCCGGTGTCCAGCATGGTGCAAATTGGCACCACTCAGGGTCTGCGTTACCTGCACTGCAACCTGTGTGAAACCGAATGGCACGTAGTGCGCGTAAAATGCAGCAACTGCGAGCAGAGCGGCAAACTGCATTACTGGTCGCTGGATGACGAACAGGCCGCGATTAAAGCCGAAAGCTGCGATGACTGCGGCACTTACCTGAAGATTCTTTATCAGGAAAAAGAACCGAAAGTTGAAGCCGTGGCAGATGACCTCGCCTCTCTGGTACTGGACGCGCGAATGGAGCAAGAAGGCTATGCCCGCAGTTCCATCAACCCGTTCCTGTTTCCGGGTGAAGGGGAGTAATCTCTGACGTTTTCCGGGTGGCGCTGGTCGCCCGGATTACAGCTCATAGGGTGTGACGACACCATCTCTCGTATTCCGCGTTACCCATTCAAGATCATGCCGCAATTGTCTGTTTGCCTCGTTCTTCCCTCCAACACATCGATAAGGTTATGGGTATGTCACTGATGACAAGCGTAAGATTGTAGTGGTCAAGTAATATTGGCCACGGTTTTACAGTAAAAATGGTATCTGTTCTCTGACTCTTCCGGCGTCAGCCCACCGTTATAATGGTGAGGTCTGACGCTGTTGTAGTAGTTCAATATGTAATCATTAATTTGCTGCCGGGCCTCGTCCTTGCCTGCGTAACCATTCGTTGGCACCCATTCTGTTTTCAGACTGCGGAAGAAGCGTTCCATGGGGCTGTTATCCCAGCAGTTTCCCCGCCGACTGACGCTTTGATTTATTCTGCAACGCCAGAGAAGTTGTTGATATTTAAGGCCTGTATACTGGCTTCCCTGGTCGCTATGGAACACGACATCCCGGGGTTGGCCACGCGTCTCATAGGCCATCCGCAGGGCACTGCTTATCAGTGCGGTATCGGCATGCGCTGACAGACTCCAGCCGATAACCCTGCGGGCAAAAAGATCCATAACAACCGCCAGATAGCACCAGCGATTTCCTGCCCAGAGATACGTAATATCTCCACACCATACCCGGTCTGGCTCCGGTACTGCGAACTGACGCTCAAGCAGATTCGGCAGGCTGGTATGCTCCTGACGGGCATTTTTATACTGATGTTTTCCGGGCTGACAACTGCTCAGGTTCAGATATTTCATCAGACGTCCGGCACGGTAACGGCTCATCGGGACGCCGTTTTGAGTCAGCATTTCAGCCAGAGTGCGCGCGCCCGCAGAGCCCCGACTTTGGTTCCACGCCCGGCGTATTTCGCTGCACAACCTGACTCGTGCCGGATTAACCGTATCGCGTCGTTTTCGCCAGCACCGGTAACTGCTGCGGTGTATTTCCAGAGCAGAACACAGGCTGACAACCGTGTGGCTGTCACTTAGTCTGGCGGCTATCGTGAACCGTTCAGCGAGTCGGACATTAAGAGCGCGGTAGCCTTTTTTAATATCGTATTTTGTTCCTCCAGACGGCGAACTTGCTTTTCCAGCTCGCGGATACGTTGCTGGTCTGGAGTAATGGGTGTGGCAGAGGGCGTAATACCCTGGCGCTCTCGCCTGAGCTGGCGTACCCAGCTCTCAAGCGTGGTTGAACCGACATTCATCGCTTCACTGGCCTGTCGATATGAGTAGCCCTTATCAACAATCAGCTGTGCACATTCCAGCCTGAACTCAGGGGTGAAGGTTCGTTTGGTTTTCTTGTTCATTAAGTCACCTGTTTTGTGTTGTGGTGAGAATATCACCTTTCATCAGGTGGCCAAATTTAGTGTGCCACTACAATCGGAGAGAAAACATCTGCGGTATTGCTGGCTTATATCGGTCTGAAGGACCGCT
>OGQQ01000344.1_pt1 | contig 48319 bp, 43 predicted proteins | sample 1553281 | NCBI WGS metagenome assembly OGQQ01 (sample SAMEA2579937, study PRJEB22360) | human gut metagenome | biome: human gut; feature: human-associated habitat; material: faeces | place: Denmark | collected 2008/2010 | reverse complement strand
TACGACCAGATTTTGAGTGATATGATGATTCAAGATGCAGGGGTTCACAAGGTAACGAGCCTTCTTACGGAATGGATTTATTCGTTTCATATGCCTGCATACTTTTGCTTGTCCGGTGCTGTGTTTTCGATGGAATTAAAAAAGAATCGCTATTCGTCTGTCAGCAAGCTGATTAGGGAAAAGGCAAAAAGGCTTTTGATTCCGTTACTGTTTGTATGGCTTGTCTGGAACATACCAATCAAAATGTTGGCAGGATACTATGATGGTTTAGCTCACCCGCTAATGATGGCTGTGATTCAGATAATATTTCCAAATGCAGTTTATCTGTGGTTTTTGGAAGCACTATTTTTCTGCTTTATTATGGATTATGTGATTGAAAAGCATATCAAAAATGTGGGACAACAATTCATAATCGTTGGAGCATTGGCATTGATAGGACTGGGCTTCTATAAATATGCGCGTCAAATTGTTCCTTTCGGAAATCCGTTCCGATGGTTGATTTGGTTTTGGACAGGACATTTTATTGATGATATTCTAAATGAGCTAAGTAAAACGTCGGAAAATCATGGATTCAAGTCAAAAAAACGGGCTTTTGTGGCAGAGTCATTTTTGTTTGCACTTCTGTATGAAATTAGCTTTTGCACTGCATCAGTAAAATGGATTTTAATAAATACCGTAATGCCATTTGTTGGAATTATATGGATTTGGACGTTTGCCAGAATAATTGAAAGTGCATTAAAGGAAGAGCATCATAAAAAACTACTTGCTATTTCTCAAAATACGTATGGAGTTTATTTATGGGCAGAGCCATTAAATTATTTGGTTCTTTCATGTGTAATGAAATGGTTTGGCATTAGTGTATTTGGAACGGAAATGGGGGCAGCTTTGATTTATATTGTTCGTGTAGTTGGAACAGTCGTGATTTCCGTCCTTATAACAAATGTGTTAAGAAAGATTAGGTGTCCGATAAAAGCATATTGATAAATAAAATGTATTGATCAAGGTTGCGCGAAGGGCAGAAAAGGAATAGAAATGGGAAAATATTTTGGAACAGACGGCTTCCGTGGAGAAGCAAATGTAGGACTGACAGTAGAACATGCCTTTAAAGTGGGACGGTATCTCGGATGGTATTTCGGACAGGAACACAAGGCAAGAGTTGTAATCGGTAAAGATACAAGACGCAGCAGCTATATGTTTGAGTATGCGCTGGCAGCAGGACTCACCGCTTCAGGCGCGGATGCATATCTGCTTCACGTTACGACAACTCCCAGCGTTTCCTATGTGGTAAGGTCAGATGATTTCGACTGCGGTCTGATGATTTCCGCGAGCCACAACCCGTTCTATGACAATGGAATCAAGGTCATCAACCGGATGGGACATAAGATGGAAGCTGAGGTAGAGGAGAAGATTGAGGCGTATATCGATGGAGAGACAGATGAGCTTCCTCTGGCGACAAAGGAGAATATCGGACGCACCATCGATTATGCGGCAGGAAGAAATCGTTACACCGGATATCTGATTTCATTAGCTACCCGTTCTTTCAAGGATATGAGAATCGGACTGGACTGCGCAAACGGAAGCGCGTTCAGCATCGCCAAGAGTGTATTTGATGCATTGGGAGCAAAGACTTATGTCATCAACAATGACCCGGACGGTATGAACATCAATACCAACTGCGGCTCCACACACATTGAAGTGCTGCAGGAATTTGTCAAAGAGAAGAAGCTGGATGTGGGATTTGCCTACGACGGAGATGCGGACAGATGTATTGCCGTGGATGAGAACGGTAATGTGGTGGACGGCGACAAGGTGCTCTATGTCTGCGGAAAATATCTGATGGAGCAGGGACGCCTGGCAGGAGATACCATCGTCACAACCGTAATGTCCAACCTGGGATTATACAAAGCTTGCGATAAGATTGGTATGAAATATGAGCAGACAGCGGTCGGCGATAAATATGTATACGAAAACATGCTGCAGAATGGTTTTGTGCTGGGCGGTGAGCAGTCCGGGCATATTATCTTCAGTAAACATGCGAGAACAGGTGATGGAATCCTTACGTCTCTCATGATTATGGAAGTCATTCTGGAGAAGAAGCAGAGCCTTGCAAAACTGTGTGAGGAAGTGAAGATTTATCCGCAGCTTCTGAAAAATGTGCGCGTCACAGATAAGAAGACCGCGAGGGAGAACCCGGCAGTGCAGAAGGCAGTAGAAGAAGTCGGAGCGGCTCTCGGAAGCGAAGGAAGAATCCTCGTGAGAGAGAGCGGAACCGAGCCGGTTATCCGTGTCATGGTAGAAGCAGCTTCCGATGAAATCTGCGAGAAATATGTAAACCAGGTTGTGGAAGTTATCGAAAAAGAAGGGCTGACAGCTTAAGAGAATTAAAAAGCAGATAGTTGCAGAAAACAGGAATATCCAGAGATATAAAGACGGGTATTCCTGTTTTTTAACATCTTCATCCCCTCCATGCCTTCCGGTATGCGAGGGGCGTCATTTCTTCCCGGCTTTTGAAGAGGTTGATAAAGTGGGTGACATTGTTCATCCCGGATTCAAAGGCAATCTCCCCCACCGGCATATCTGTATACTTGAGCAGCTCTTTGGCATAGGAGATGCGGGCGTTAATCAGGTATTCATTGACGGTGATACCCATGTATTTTTTAAATTCCTTGGAAATATGGAAACGGCTGCGGTGGTATTTTCCCTCAAAGTAAGACAGAGAGAGGGGGCTGCGGAAATCCTTGTCCATCTCCCTGGCAATTTCTTTTATAAAATCCGGCAGGACGAAATCATCTGTTCTGGCGGCGGAAGTCTGCATAAGCAGTTCGGTTAAAAGCCCATCGATGAGGTGGGACACATAGGGCTCTGTGGTGGAGTCTTTTTTCTGATGGCGGGCAATGATATCCCGCAGAGTTACCTCCATGTAAGCATTGTCCTGAAAATCCACGATGTGGAAGCCGCTGCGTGTAAATTCTTTATAGTATCCCAGCGCATTGCCGCCGTTAAAATGAATCCACAGGATTTCCCAGTCTTCCTTTTCATCGGCGCGGTAGAGATGGTGCTCCTCGCAGTTGATATAGAAACACTGTCCTTTTGTGAGGGTGTAGGTCTGCCCCTCATATTCCAGATGACCTTTACCGGATACCGTATATATGATGAGAAAGGAGTCCAGGTTCTGCCGCTCGGAAAAATACGGATAGCTGGTCTTGAAATATCCCGTTTCCTGGGTATAGAAAAAAAGGTTTTTTGCCGTTGTGCTGGGCGTGAGGATGAGCCGCACGGAGTCCTTGCTCCAAGTGTGGATTCCCCGTTCTAATAGCTGTGTCTGTTTCTTCATATTATCACCACAAGATTCTGTTATTTTTGAACAATTTGCTTTGATGTAATTTCCCTGTAAATAGATTATAATGCAATCATCAGAAAAAAGATAGACGCGAAATGAGCAAAGGGCAAAATGACAGCAAGATAAAGTTATTTCTTGCCCTGAAATGAAGGAAACAAAAAAAGAAAGTGAAACACAAGAAGGAGGAGTTTTCATGAAAGCAAGAAAAGAAGCAAAAAAACCAAGAATCGGAGTTTATTCTATGGGTCTAAAGCACTACTGGGGACAGTTCCCGGGACTGCGCGAGAGGATGATTGAATACGGGCAGTTTATCTCGAAAAAGGTAGAAGGCTTTGGCGCGGAAGTATTTTTCTATGGTCTTGTGGACTGCGAACAGGAAGGACAGAAGGCGGGAGAATATTTCAATGAGAAGAATGTGGATTTGATTTTCGCACACTCCGCAACTTATGTAACCAGTGCATCTGTTCTGCCGGTACATCAGATTTGTCCGGCTCCCACTGTGGTATTGAACCTCCAGCCCACGGCAAGAATCAACTATGAGAAGACCACGACCGGAGAGTGGCTGGCTCACTGCGGCGCATGCCCGGTACCGGAGATTTCCAATGCGTTTAACAGAGCGGGCATCAAATACCGCGTGGTAAACGGTATGCTGGGACTGGACTACACACCGGAGATTTCCATGACAGATGAAGTGACCGCGGACAGACCGGAGGCAATCCGCGCATGGAAGAAGATTGAAGAGTGGGTACTCGCAGCGAAGGTTAAGAGAAACTTAAGCGGCGCAAGGTTTGGTTTCCTCGGAAATACATACAGCGGTATGCTGGATATGTACAGTGATTACACGATGTTCCAGGGACAGACAGGGGCACATCTGCAGGTTCTGGAAATGTGTGATTTGGACAGACATTTGCAGTCTGTGACAGACGAAGAAGTGCAGGCGAAACGCAAAGAGATAGAAGAGTTCTTTGTCATCAGTGATGATGTGGCAGCAGACCCGCTGGCGCAAAAGCCCACAGACGAACAGCTCAACTGGTCTGCGAAAGTGGCAGTGGCACAGGAAAAGCTGGTGGAAGAATTTGACCTGGATGCGCTGACCTACTATTATCACGGAGCACCGGGAAATCACTATGAGGATGTACAGGGCGGCTTCATCGTGGGACACTCCCTTCTGACAGCAGAGGGAATCCCCTGCGCAGGTGAAGGAGATTTGAAGACCTGTCTGGCAATGAAAATCTGCGATATCCTTGGGAAAGGCGGAAGCTTCTGTGAGATTGTTACTGTGGATTACGAGGATGGCACTATCTTGCTGGGACATGACGGTCCGTTCCACCTGGAGATTGCCAAAGGCAAGCCGATTTTAAGAGGTATGGGACTGTATCACGGAAAACAGGGTACGGGCGTATCTGTGGAGGCGAAAGTGCGCACCGGCGATATCACCAATCTGGGATGTACACAGACCATTGACGGAAAACTGAAATTTATCATCACTGAGGCAGAGTCCACAGACGGAGACATCATGACTATCGGCAATACCCAGACTCCGGTGAAATTCAAACACGACCCGGACACTTATATGGACGAGTGGTTCGCTCAGGCGCCGACCCATCATTTTGCCATGAGCGTGGGACACAATGCCAGCCTCTATGAGAAAGTGGCAGATTTGCTGGAAATTCCCTATGTGGTATTAGATAAATAGAGAGAATATTTTTTATGTGAGACAGAAAAGTATCCGCCGAGTGGGGAGACTTCTGCAAGGTTTCCAGAAGACTTGCGGAGACGGACGGAAAAGTGCTGGTAACTCCGTATAAAAAATACCGTCTCATCGCGGAGCGGTGGGTGAAAGCGCTGCTTAGCGCATATGAAAATGGAGGAGTAAAGGCGGAGCTTGAGAAAGCTGCAAGAGATATTGACAAGATAGTTGCAGAGTAAAAAATATCTCGTTACAGCACATGTGTCCGATACTCCTCCGGGGAATAGCCGAAACGCTGCTCAAAGTCCCTTAAGAACTCCTGGAGGCTCTCGTAGCCACATTCTTTTGCCACCTCCTGGATTGTAATATCCGGGCGGGAGAGCAGGTGAAGCGCCTGTATAAAATGGCTTTCCCTCAGCGTACTGTATGGCGTATCTATGCGGGTGGAGTCCTTGATTTCCTCCGGAAGCCTTGCCGGAATACGAATCTCTACCTCTGTACCCTCGCCGGGGGTGCTGGAATACGTAAGTCCATAGTCGGGACCGTAGAGGACCTGCAGCCTCCGGTGGGTGTTATAGACGGCGATGTTCGTCCCTGAAGTCCGGGAAGAGTTACCGTTTCCTGTCAGGATGGAGGACAGCTTCTCCGGCGGGATTCCCACGCCGTCATCGGAGATGAGGAGCACAATGGTATTGTTTTCCATCCACCCGGTGAGCACGATAGTCCCCTGCTTATCTTCCTTTTCCAGGATTCCGTGCAGGATACTGTTCTCTACCACAGGCTGAAAGGTCAGCTTGGGAATGGTGTATTCCATGAGGACATCCGGGATATCGATGAGGAAGTCGATGGTATCGTGGAAACGCATATTCTGGAGCTGAACATAGATGGACACATGTTCCAGCTCGTCCGCTATGGTGCTCAGGCTCTTTTTGCGGCTGAGTGTCAGCTTGTAGAAACGGGAGAGCTTCTGGATGGCGGTGGTAACTTCGCTGACCCTGCCCTGCTGGGAGAGCCAGTTAATCATATCCATGGTATTATACAGGAAATGCGGGTTTATCTGGGACTGCAGGGAATTAAACTCCGCCACCCGCAAATCCTCCGCCGCCTGTGCCTGTCGGTCCATGAGCTGATTGATGACACGGGACATATAGTTATAAGTGTCAATGAGGTCACCAATCTCATCCTGCGTCTCCGGTTCAGGCAGTGCCACAGGAGGACCGATTCTGGAGAGTGCCATCTGATTGATGACAAGGGAGAGTCGGTTGGTGATGGAATGGGAGAGCAGGGTGGCAATCAGAAAAGCAGCGATGATACAGGCGGCATATATTAAAATAAAGCCCAGTATCAACAGAATACTTTTCTGAATCAGTGGTGTGGAGGGCATGGCAACGACCATGTACCAGTCCGTGTTTTTAATCCTGTAAAATCCGGCGTACACTTCCTCACCCAGTACACTTTTTGTGATGAAGTTGTTGGAAGACATAAAGGAATCTTCCACCACATCATAATCAAAGTGATAGATGGAGGAGAGAGAACTGTTGGAGGAGGCAACAAGGCTGTCCCTGGCATTGATGATATATGCCACGTTATCATCTGAGTTCAGATTGTTCTTCAAAAGCTCGGTCAGATGTTCGTTGGAAAAATAGATTGCCAGATAACAGGAAGTAATCTTTCCCTCATACATCATCGTGGACTCCGATATATATGCCATATTCCCATATTCTGAAATTTCACGGGGACTTAAATAAAAAGAGGGGCAGAAAAGGGAAGAGGTGGCAGGTGAACCTTCAAAAATTCCGTACCAGTAAGTCCCTTTTGCGTTATCTAAAGGCAAGAGTACAGGATATGGTGTGTCCCCGGCAACGATAGATTCATTTCTGGGGATATCCAGATAGAAACGGACATCTGTAATCAGGCTGGAAGATTTAAGCTGTTCCACCGTAGTATTAAAATTCTGCATTGCCGAGGCAGAGAGGGTATCTTCCAGAGAGTCGGAAGTGTAGGAGCCTGTGATGATACGGTAAAACTCCAAATCAGTGATGGAGCGGTGAGCCTCCAGTATCTCATTGACTGTTTCCTCGATAAGAGGAGCGGTTTGAATAGAGGCAGCCTGCTCCTTGCGGATGGTGTCGGAGACAATCATGCCGTACATACTGGTATAAAAGAAAATGCCCAGTACCAGCATGGGAAGGACAACCAGCACAAGATGGGTGATTGTCAGTTTTGACTGCAGATGCAGATTTCTGTAAAATTTAACAAATGACCGTCGTATTGTTTTCATCCGAGTATTTTCTCCCTGTATTTAGAAGGCGATAATCCTGTAAATTTCTTAAAACTTTTACTGAAATAGTTTCCGTTGCTGTAGCCGACTTTAGAGGAAATGTCAGCAATCTGGTAGCGTGCATCGCCTAAAAGCTGCTTTGCCTTTTCCATGCGGTATTCTGTGAGATACTGATTGAGCGTCTGCCCGGTCTGGGTCTTAAAGTAGGTGCAGACATAGGAGGCGGACAAAAATACATGGTCTCCAATCTGCTTGATGGAAAGGTTTTCCTCCGCGTAATGTTTGGCGATGTAGTCTTTGATGAGGAAGATGGTGGAGTCCTCGGGCGTGTAGGTGTTGACCGAATGAAAATAATCTGCCACCTTCTCCGAGAGATTCTGCTGCAGCTCCTGGTAAGAAAAGCAGTTTTCCAGATAGGCGAGGAGGCTTTGCTCCGAGCTGGAAGACCCATATATGGGAGCCAGTTTCATCTTCTGACGGCAGTCGTTGAGAGTCATAAACAGTTTGTAATATATATCCTTCACCTGATTCGGAAGAAGGGTGAGATTCTCATGGTAAGTTCTATAAAGCTCCTCCAACAGGGAAGTACACATCTCTTCATCGTTGGCGAGCAGTGCTTCTGAAAATCTCTGCACAGATTCAGAGGATAGAGAGTCAGAGCTCTTGCCGGATGAAGGAAAATCCGGGAGGTCTCCCTTTGATGGTTTTAAGATGGAACCCGGAGCAAAGAAAAAACAGCTCTGCAGTGTGATGACAGCGCTGGTATAGGACTGGTAGACCTTGGAAATCCCTGTAACGGTCTCGCCTCTTCCTATATAGAAGTCACCGAGACCTGTGAATTTTTCCTGTATAAAATTCTCTGCAGCGGTAAAAGCTGTGGAGGAGGGGAGCGCTTCTCCCATGATGTGGAAGACGTGATGTACTCCATGCAGTCTGATGTAGAAGACAGACAGGTGATAGTGAAGGAGAAAATCTTCCAAATCCTCTCTGAGCTCTTTTAACACAGCTGAGCCGATATCCGAAGACTTGGTCTTCACGATATAAGTAGTAAAACTACAGCCGGGTTTCAGGCGCAGAGAAAGTTCCTCTGTGAGAGAAAGGATTTCCGCTTCGTTATCCCGGTAAGGGCGGGTCAGCAAAAAAGCGAGCTGGGAGAAGTTTTCCAGAGAGTAGAGGGCTTCGTTCTGTCTTGTACGCAGCTTTTCCTGGCGCTGGGCGCATGCCTCCATCACCGCTTCTTTAATCTCCTCCGGATTCAGCGGTTTCTCTACATAATTAATCGCCTTTAATTTGATGGCAGCTTTTAAATATTCTTTGTCCGAATAGCCGCTCATAAAGATTAAGCTCGTATCGGGCAGAATCTTTTCCAGCTGCTCTGCCATCTCGATTCCCGTCAGGCGGGGCATGCGGATGTCAGACAGGATGATATCAGGCTTCTCAGATTCTGCAATCTTTAAAGCCTTCAAACCGTCATCTGCCTGAAAAATTTCTCTTACACCCAGAACTGCCCAGTCTATGGAGGCGATAAGACCTTCCCTTGTCAGTTCCTCATCATCTGCAATCAGTAATTTCATATACTCTTCTCCTATAACGAATCCACACTCTTTTTTCCATTCTAGCAAAAATGCGACAAAATGCAACATGAAAATCAATTCATGGAACGTTCATAGAAAGTTCAAAATAAATTACCCGGAATCGAAATATTTTGCCATTTTATAAAAATTTTACTAATGCTAATATGAGTACATAAACAAAAGGGAGGAGAAAACCGTGTCTGATTATATTTTGGAATTAAAAGGTATCACGAAAATATTTCCAGGCGTGAAAGCGTTAAATAATGTGCAATTCCAGCTCAAACCAGGTGAAGTCCATGCGCTGATGGGCGAGAATGGTGCGGGAAAATCTACGTTTATTAAGGTTATCACCGGTGTACATAAAGCAGAAGAAGGCGAGATGTTCCTGGAGGGGAAGAAAGTGGACTTCAAAGGTCCGAAGGACGCGCAGGCAGCAGGTATCGCTGCAGTGTACCAGCACCCCACATCTTATCCGGATTTGACTGTTGCGGAGAACATCTTCATGGGGCATGAGGTCATCAAGACCGGGATGATTCAGTGGAGAGAGATGAATAAGAGAGCTGCCGAGCTGCTCGCGCAGTTGGATGCAGAGTTCAAGCCTACAGATGAGATGGGCGCGTTGAGTGTGGCGCACCAGCAGATGGTGGAAATCGCGAAGGCACTTTCCATGAACGCGAAGATTATCATTCTGGATGAGCCTACGGCGGCGCTGACAAAAAATGAGTCTGAGAAGCTTTACAAGATTGTTGATAAATTAAAAGAAGAAGGCGTGTCCATTATCTTCATTTCTCACAGATTTGAGGATATGTACCGTCTGGCGGACAGAGTAACCGTATTTCGAGATTCCCAGTACATTGGAACCTATGATGTAGATGGAATTACCAATGCGGACTTGATTAAAGCCATGGTAGGGCGTGAAATCAGCGACCTGTTCCCGAAGCCGGATGTACAGATTGGCGCGGAGGTGCTCCGTGTGGAGGGCATGTCCAGAACCGGATTCTACAAAAATGTATCGTTCAATGTCCATGCAGGAGAGATTGTAGGACTGACAGGTCTGGTAGGCGCGGGACGTACCGAAGTTGTAGAGAGCGTCTGTGGAATCACCAAGCCGGACAGTGGAAAAGTATTCCTGGAAGGCAAGCAGGTACATATCAGGAAACCGGCTGACGCCATGAAGAAGGGAATCATCCTTCTCCCGGAGGACCGTCAGAAAGAAGGCTTAATCTTAAGCTGGGGACTGGGACAGAATGTAACGCTCCCCACAATGGGCAAATACGCGAAAGCAGGATTTAATGATAATAAGAAGGAACGCGATATCGCGAAAAAGCTTCTGGAAGAAGTGGATACCAAGGCAGTCACGATTTTTGACCCGGCATCCTCTCTTTCCGGCGGTAACCAGCAGAAGGTCGTGGTAGCGAAAGCGCTCGGTCAGGAGATGAAGGTCGTTATCATGGATGAGCCGACAAAGGGTGTCGACGTCGGTGCAAAAGCAGAAATCTACCAGATTATGGGCGATTTGGCTAAGCAGGGATACGGCATTGTGCTCATTTCTTCTGAAATGCCGGAAATTCTCGGCATGAGCGACAGAATCGTTGTGATGTGTAATGGTAAAGTGACTGGTGAACTGAACAGAGATGAGGCATCTCAGGAAGGAATCCTTGAGCTCGCAATGGAAAAATCAAAGTAAGGAGGAAAAGGGAAAGATGAAAGAAAATAAATCTATTTTGAAAAAAATCACAGGTTCCCGTGAAGCCAGCCTTTTGATTGTCCTGATTGTTCTTTGCGTGGCAATTACCATCAAGAGCCCTTCGTTCATGACATTCAAATCCATCACGGATATGCTGAAGAACAACGTGGTAATCATGATTATGGCACTGGGTATGCTGGGGGTTCTGCTGGTGGGCGGAATCGACATCTCCGTAGCGTCTGTGCTCGGTTTTACAGGTATGATTGTAGGTATGCTGATGAAATATGAGGTAGTGACAAGCACCCCGCTTCTCTTCCTTATCTCCATTGGAATCGGGCTTGCCTGCGGATGTGTGACAGGATTGATTATCGCTTATGGAAAGGTTCTGCCGATTATTGCCACGATGGGATTTATGTACATATACAGAGGTCTTGCTTATGTTATCAGCAACAGTGAATGGGCGAGCGCGGAAAACCTGGGAACATTCAAGGATTTTGCGCTTGGAAAGGTAGCAGGGCTCAACAATGTTATCTGGGTGATGATAATCATTTACGTTATTTTCTTCATTGCCATGAAATGGACAAAAGTAGGAAGAAAAGTATACGCGGTTGGAAGTAACAGAGAAGCGGCCGCAATATCCGGTATCAACACAAAGAGAATCGATGTTATGGTATATGCGGTGATGGGCACACTCTCCGGACTGTGCGGCGCTCTGGCAGTTTCCATCTATGCTTCCGCGCAGCCGAATATGCTGTACGGTAAAGAGATGGATGTCATCGCAGCCTGCGTTATCGGCGGCGTGAGCATGTCAGGAGGACGCGGAAGCGTTCTGGGAGCATTCTTCGGTTCCCTGATTCTGGCAATCATCGCAAAGGCTCTTCCGCTCGTGGGAATTGAATCCATTGCACAGAATACAGTAAAAGGTTTCATTATCATGGCAGTTATCATTCTGAATGTACTGGCACAGAGAGCAATGGACAGAAGCAATCTGAAAGGAAGGGAGATGTAATCATGGCAGGAAAATCCGGTAGAAGTATTTCAAACGTCCCAGAGAAAGCGATTCGCAGGAATATCGTGAGCTGGGAAGGTATGTTGGTTGTTGTATTCATTCTGATGGTGATTTTTTGCAGGTCTATTTCTCCGAACTTTCATGTAGAAAATGTGTTGAGAGAAATGCCGAAATATCTGGCGGAGGCATTCATCATGCTCCCCATGGCATATGTATTGATTCTCGGAGAGATTGATATCTCCGTAGGCGCTACGGTGTGTCTGTCCGCGACGATGACATGTATGGCATGCAACAAAGAGCTGCCGTTTATCGCGGTTGTGCTCGTGTGTCTCTTAGTCGGGACAGTCTGCGGGCTCATCAACGGGCTGGTGCTCACGAACTTCACAGAGCTGCCTCCAATGATTGTGACTCTGGCGACACAGATTATCTTCCGTGGAATCGCGGAGATTTCTCTGGGAAGCGGCGGTTCGATTTCTTTGACAAATACGGACGGGTTCCGTATGATAGCAGGAAAGGTTGGGATGGTTCCCTATATCTTCTTCCTGGTAGTGATTTTGGCAGTGATATTCGCGGTGATTCTCGCAAAAACGACATTTGGAAGAAGTGTCTATGCCATTGGCTCTAACAGACTGGCAGCGTACTATGCGGGAATCCCGGTACAGAGAGTGCGTTTGATTATCTACACAGTACTTGGATTTATGTCCGGTTTGGCAGCATTATTCCTCACCTCCGTTTTGTACGGCGCAAACACGACGACCGGTAACGGATTTGAGATGGATGCGATTGCCATGGCAGTATTCGGCGGTATCTCCACAGCAGGTGGAAAAGGACGTCTGGCAGGCGGAATCATTTCCGCGTTTGTCATCATCCTTTTGAGAATCGGACTTGGACAGATTAATATGAACGCACAGCTCATACTGGTTATCCTCGGTGCGCTTCTGATTCTCGCGGTTCTTCTCCCGAACATCGCGGGAGAACTGAAATTAAAGAAAAAAGCAGCATCAACAAAATAATGAATCATGGTACTTAGCACGAAAGGGAAGTGCTTCGTATATAAAAATTCCAGAAAGGGAGGAAACGAAACTATGAAGAAAAAATTATTAAGCGCTCTGTTGTGCACAGCAATGGTAGCAACAATGGCTGCAGGATGCGGAAGCTCAGGCGGTTCTGATGAGGGAGGCAGCGACAGCGGTTCCGATTCCGGAAAGAAAACTTACGCAATCGTAACAAAAGCTGCAGGAAATCCGTACAATGAGAAAGAAGCAAGCGGATTCCAGGAAGTTATCGAAGCGGAAGGCGGGGAATGCATCGTTAAACATCCGGAAGCAGCTACTGCTGACGCACAGGTTTCTGTTATCCAGTCTCTGATTTCTCAGGGTGTTGATTCTATCTGTATCGCAGCAAACGATGAGAACGCTCTGCAGGCAGCTCTGGAAGAAGCTATGGACGCTGGAATCAAGGTATCCTGCCTTGACTCTAAGGTAAACGCTGACAGCCGTATGACATTTGTTAACCAGGCTGGTACACAGGAAATCGGACAGACTCTGATGGACGCAGTTCTTGATATCACAGGCGGAGAAGGACAGTGGGCTATCCTGTCTGCAACATCCCAGGCTGCTAACCAGAACGCTTGGATTGAAGCGATGAAAGAAGTTATGACAGATGAGAAATACTCCAAACTGGAGCTTGTAGAAGTTGCTTACGGCGATGACGAGCCGCAGAAATCTACAGACCAGACACTGGCTCTGCTTCAGAAATATCCGGATTTGAAACTTATCTGCGCACCGACAACAGTTGGTATCAACGCAGCAGCTAAAGTTCTTCAGGATGAAGGTTCTTCTGTAAAACTGACAGGTCTTGGACTTCCTTCTGAGATGGCTGAGTACATCGGTGATGACGATGCTCACTCCTGCCCGTATATGTATCTGTGGAACCCAATCGATGTAGGTCGTCTTGGCGCTTACACATCTATCGCACTTGTTAACGAAGATATCACAGGCGCTGAAGGTGAGACCTTCACAGCCGGAGACATGGGCGAATACACAATCACAGACGCTGGCGATGGCGGTACAGAAGTTATCCTTGGCGCTCCGTTCAAATTTGACCCATCCAACATCGATGAGTGGAAAGACGTATATTAAAATATACATAACAGACATGGTTGAAAACCAAAGGAAGAGCAGACCGGGCTGGTCTGCTCTTTCTTAAAACATTGCCCTTCGGGGAAGAAAATGGTATCCTTAAAGGGCAGAAGACGAAAAACAAGGAGGTATGGTTGATATGGTAAGGAAAGGTTTTAAGATGAAACTCTATCCGGGGATGGAGGAAGAGTATGAGAAACGCCACAATGCGCTGTGGCAGGAAATGAAAGATATGATTCATGAATACGGCGGGAAAAATTATACCATTTTTCTGGATAAAGAAACCCTGGTACTCTACGGCTACATTGAATTAGAGGACCCGGAAAAATGGGATAAGAGCGCGGATACTGCCATCAACCGTAAGTGGTGGGATTTCATGGCAGATATCATGGAGACTAATCCCGATAACAGCCCGGTCGCTGTTGACTTACATGAAGTGTTCCATCTCGACTGACATCAGACGGTACGGTAAAAAGAAATGCGGGGCATGGATATTGCAAAAGCAGAGAAGACACTCTGTTTTGCAGTGTTCGTGCCCTGTGTATATTTATGATGCACACGCCGCAATAAGGTATATTACCGTTTTGCGGCATTGCGGCGGGGCGCAAAGTGCAGACCGGTTTAAAAAGGGAGTCCGCCTGGCGTTTTGATATGCTTCTTACTTATAATTGGATTCTTTGGGGAATATAGTATATAATAATGCCATGTTTGTACAGGGGTACACACATCTTAAGGCATGTCGATTCATGGGGCGTCAAAGGAGTATCATATGGGAAAATGGAACAGGGAGAAACTGAAAATATGGCTGGAAGCGGGACTTGCCCTGCTCTTAGTCCTGACGCTGGGGCTTGCCGGTGCCAGAGGTGTTTTTGCAGACAAAACGGATACAGCTTCGGCGAAAACGGCAGTGCAGACTGATGCGAAAGCCTCGGATGAGAACGGAAAAGCCGGGGAGGAGGCAAAGAGCGCGTCCGGGAAAGCCTCTGATGATTCACAGCAAAAGAATGCAGGTAAGAAGGCAGAGGCGGAGGAAACCATCGCAGACGGACAGTACCCAATCATGGGAGAGAGCGCGGTCACGGTGGAGGAGATGGTTGCCTATTTTGAATCTTCCGGTAAAACATATCCCGCAGAGGAGTTATCAAAGGGTGGGGCGGACAGTATCGAGACGTTCTGTCAGATGTATTACGATGAGGCGACCGCAGAAGGGGTCCGCCCGGAAGTAGCGTTCGCGCAGACGATGAAGGAGACGGGATTTCTGCAGTATGGAGGCGACGCCCAGATTGAACAGTTCAATTTCGCCGGGATTGGCACCACAGGCGGGGGCGTCCCCGGCAACTCCTATCCCGATGTGAGGACCGGAATACGCGCCCAGATACAGCACTTAAAAGCCTATGCCACAGCAGACGCTCTGGCACAGGAGTGTGTGGATGACCGGTATGAATATGTCAAGAAAGGCGCAGCGCCCTATGTGGAATGGCTGGGACAGCAGGAAAACCCGGAGGGACTCGGATGGGCGACAGGGGAAAACTACGGGTATGATATTGTGGATATGATTGAAAATATGAAGACAATGGGATGAGCAAGGAGACGGTCAGGGAGATTCTTTCTGAATAGAAATAGTACGTTTTATGTACTTTGGTTTTCTTAAGATTATCTAAACTTCTTGACAAATCAGTGTCGGAAAGATATGATAAGCATTAGTTAATTGTTATTTAACAATTTGTTAAAATTTAAAGGTGCTGAGGAAGAGGAGTACAGCATTGCTTCCGACAGAGAGGACCGCCCGCAGGCTGGAAGGCGGTTTGGGAAAAGGATGATGGAAGGTAGCTTCTGAACCGGATATCTGAAACCGAACGCGCTGGGCATTTGAGTTCCGTAAGCGGAATACGTGTTCCAGGGTTATCGGCACTAGGAAATCCCGTCATGACCTACGTTACAGGGTCAAGAGATGTATGGATGGATAGACGGGTGAGAACTGCTTTATAATAGGAAGCGGAAGATGACAGGTTTATCTGTGTTCATATAAATAAGGTGGTACCGCGGAATCCTTCGCCCTTTACGTTTGTAAAGGGCATCTTTTATTTTATAGGAAATTCTTCCGAATTTCCTATAAAATAAAAAACCCTCCGGGCGGGGCGCAAAATGTCCGGGGGACATTTGTTCTGCGCCGGCTGAAGTGGAACAAAGAGTAGTCCGGGATACACATGCAAGTAAAAATCTAAGAGAGAACAAGAGAGGGGCACAAGGAGGAAACAATGAGCAGGGAATTAGCGAAAACTTACAATCCGAAAGAAATCGAAGAAAAGTTATACGAGAAGTGGTGTGAGAACAAATACTTCCACGCGGAAGTGGACAGGAGCAGAAAACCGTTTACTACGGTGATGCCGCCTCCGAACATCACAGGAAAGCTGCACATGGGACATGCACTGGATAATACGCTCCAGGATATCCTCATCCGCTACAAGAGGATGGAGGGATACAATGCATTGTGGGTGCCGGGGACAGACCATGCGGCGATTTCCACAGAGGTGAAAGTGACCAACCAGTTGAAGGAAGAAGGCATCGACAAAAAGGAGCTGGGAAGAGAAGGCTTTTTGGAGCGCACCTGGCAGTGGAAGGAAGAGTACGCGGGAACCATTGAAAACCAGCTCAAAAAGTTGGGAATCTCCTGTGACTGGGACAGAGAGCGTTTCACTATGGACGAAGGCTGTTCCAAGGCAGTGGAAGAAGTATTTATCAGCCTCTATGAAAAGGGCTACATCTATAAAGGCTCCAGGATTATCAACTGGTGCCCGAAATGTAATACATCCCTCTCCGATGCCGAAGTAGAGCATGAAGAGCAGGACGGACATTTCTGGCATATCAAATATCCCATTGTAGGGACAGACCGTTTCCTGGAGATTGCCACCACCCGTCCGGAGACGATGCTGGGAGATACCGCCATCGCCGTACACCCGGATGATGAGAGATATAAAGATATCGTAGGGATGAAAGCTCTTCTTCCTCTTGTAAATAAAGAAATCCCGATTGTGGCAGACTACTATGTAGACAAAGAATTTGGGACCGGGGCAGTGAAGATAACTCCCGCCCACGACCCCAATGACTTTGAGGTCGGAAAGCGCCATAATCTGGAAGAAATCAATATCATGAACGACGATGCCACCATCAATGAGAAAGGCGGCAAATACGCGGGCATGGAGCGCTACGAGGCGAGAAAAGCGATTGTCAAGGATTTGGAAGAGCAGGGCTATCTGGTGAAGATAGAGCCCCACTCACACAATGTCGGAACCCATGACCGCTGCGGCACCACAGTAGAGCCGCTCATCAAACAGCAGTGGTTCGTAAAGATGGAGGAACTGGCAAAACCGGCAATCAACGCACTGAAGACGGGAGAGTTGAAGTTTGTTCCGGAGCGTTTTGATAAAATCTATCTCCACTGGCTGGAGAATATCAAAGACTGGTGCATTTCCAGGCAGATTTGGTGGGGACACCGGATTCCCGCGTACTACTGCGATGAATGTGGAGAATTTGTGGTGGCAAGAGAGATGCCAGAGAAGTGTCCGCACTGCGGCTGCACGCACTTTACACAGGATGAGGACACTCTGGATACGTGGTTTTCTTCTGCGCTGTGGCCGTTCTCCACACTGGGGTGGCCGGAGAAGACGGAGGATTTGGACTATTTCTATCCCACCGATGTGCTTGTGACCGGATACGACATCATCTTTTTCTGGGTCATCCGTATGGTATTTTCCGGATACGCGCACACCGGAAAATCACCCTTCCACACAGTGCTCATCCACGGTCTGGTGAGAGATTCCCAGGGGCGCAAGATGAGCAAATCTCTGGGGAATGGAATCGACCCGCTGGAGATTATCGACCAGTACGGCGCGGATGCGCTGCGGCTTACGCTGGTTACCGGAAACGCGCCGGGAAATGATATGCGCTTCTACAATGAGAGAGTGGAGGCGAGCAGGAATTTTGCCAACAAAGTATGGAATGCTTCACGGTTTATCCTGATGAATATTGAAAATGAAAATCTGGAAACACCGACGGAAGAGGATTTGACTCTGGCGGATAAATGGATACTCTCCGCAGTCAACACACTGGCAAAAGACGTGACGGAAAATATGGACAAATTCGAACTGGGAATTGCCGTGCAGAAGGTCTATGATTTCATCTGGGATGAGTTCTGCGACTGGTATATCGAGATGGCAAAATACCGCATCTATCACAAGGATGAGGAGCCGAAGGCGGCAAATGCGGCGCTCTGGACATTAAAGAACGTGCTCGGGCAGGCTCTTAAAATGCTCCATCCCTTCATGCCGTTCGTGACAGAAGAGATTTACAGCGCGCTGGTGCCGGAGGAGGAGTCCCTCATGATGTCCTCCTGGCCTGTATACACAGAAGAACGGGCTTATCCTGAGGAGGAGAGAGTTGTCAGCCGTATGAAAGACATCGTGCGCGGAATCCGCAATATCCGCGCGGAGATGAATGTGGAGAATAACCGCAAGACAAATGTGTACGTTGTTTCCGCGGATGAAGGGCTTCGCGGAGGCTTTGCGGCATTGACAGATTCTGTAAAACCGCTGATGAATGCCTCCCAGATTATCATAGAAGCACAGAAGCCGGATATCGGTGAGGACGCAGTGTCGGTGGTTGTGCCGGATGCTTCTGTCTACCTTCCTCTTCAGGATTTGGTGGACTTTGAGCAGGAGAGAGAACGCCTTTCCAAGGAAGAGGAGCGTCTGAAAAAGGAAATCAAGAGAGCGGAAGGCATGTTGAAGAATGAGAAATTCGTGAGCAAGGCACCGGCGGCGAAAGTAGAGGAAGAGCGGGCAAAACTTGAGAAATATACACAGATGCTCGCACAGGTACAGGAGAGAATGGCAGGATTAAAGAAGTAGAGAAGAGAGGTCATACATGAAACGCATTCACATTAAAAAGCCTGACATCAAAGGATTTTTTCATAAGATAAGGCACTTGAAGAAAGAAGACATAAAACAGCATATGAAAGAGCGCAGAGAGCGCCGTCAGAGAATCCTTGAGGCAAGGCGAAACAGCAGGTTTGCAAAAAAGATGCAGCCCGTCTACAGGATGATGGACCGCTTTTCGCTGCCCCTGCATTATGTGCTGGCGTGTATCATCAACTTCTTTATTGAAGTGATATCCAGACATTCACTGTTTGGAGCATGGGAATACCTGACGGGGTCTCCCAAGGTGTTTCTTTTCAATGCGTTTTTGATATTTGCGACCTTTTCCATCGTGTATCTGGTGCGGAGACGTTTGTTCGCGAGGATATTGATTAGCGTGTTCTGGCTGTTTCTGGGAACCTGCAACGGCTATCTCCTGCTTAAGAGAGTCACGCCGTTTAACGCGCAGGACTTAAAAGTGCTCTCCGATGCACTTTCTCTGACCGGGAATTACTTTAATACGTTTGAACTGATACTGCTCATCGTGGGGATTGCCGCAGTGATACTGTGGATTGTCTCCATGTGGAGGCGGGGAGGTCAGTATACCGGGAAGATGCACCGGATACTGGCGCTGGTCGGTGTGATTTTCTGGCTGGGCGCCTATGTGGTGCTCACCAACATCGCCATCGACAAGCGTGTGGTTTCTAATTATTTTGGCAATATCGCTTTCGCTTATGAGGATTACGGCTTCCCTTACTGCTTCACGGCGAGTATCTTCAACACCGGGATTTCAGAGCCGTCGGGATATAGTGAAGAGACCATGGCGAAAGTGAGCAGTAACGGAGAGATTACAAAGAGTGAGACAGGCAGGAGTGAGGAACAGCTTCCCAATATCATCTTTGTACAGCTGGAATCTTTCTTTGACCCGACGGAGGTGGAGTGGCTGCAGTTTTCTGAAGACCCCATTCCGAATCTGCGGAAAATGTTCAGTGAATATTCCAGCGGATATTTTAAGGCTCCATCCGTAGGAGCGGGTACGGCGAATACAGAATTTGAAGTACTCACGGGAATGAGCATGCGTTTCTTCGGTCCCGGAGAGTATCCTTATAAGACATATGCCAAGACAAAGACATTGGAGAGTGCCGCTACGGCATTGACGAGTCTGGGATACGGCGCGGAAGCCCTGCACAACAACGGCGGGAACTTCTACAGCCGGGCGCAGGTGTTCAACCACATGGGATTTGACCACTTTACAAGCAAGGAGTTTATGAATATTCTGCAGACCACGCCAAACGGGTGGGCGACAGATGACATTCTTGTGCCGAATATCATGGAGTCCATGGATACCACGGAAGGGCAGGATTTTGTCTTTACCATCAGTGTCCAGGGGCACGGAGAGTACCCGACAGAGAAGGTCATCGAGAATCCGGAGATTGTGGTGAGCGGAGTGGAGGACGAAGGAGAACGCAATGCCTGGGAGTACTATGTGAATATGGTACACGAGATGGATGCCTTTGCGGGCGAGCTCATCCAGGCAGTGGAAGAGAGAGACGAACCGACAGTTGTGGTGTTCTACGGCGACCATCTGCCCACTATGGGACTGGAAGCAAAAGATTTGAAGAGCAAGTACCTCTATAATACGAACTACGTCATCTGGGATAATATCGGTCTGGAAAAACAGGATATGAATCTGGCGGCATACCAGATTATGGCAGAAGTGTTTGAACGGCTGGATATCCATTCCGGTACGGTCTTTAATTATCATCAGGAGAGGCGGCAGAGCAAGGACTATCTGGCGGATTTAGAGCTTCTGCAGTATGACCTGCTCTACGGCGAACAATATGTTTACGGAGAGGCGGGTTCCCCCATCACGGAGGGGCATATGGTGATGGGAGTCAAAGACGCCAGGATTACAGACCTTGTTGCCCAGCTCGACGGCACCTACAGTGTATATGGAGAGAATTTTACGAAGCAGAGTAAAGTCTATATAAACGGTGAGAAACAGACCAGCAAGTTTTTGAACAATACGCGGATTGACTTAAAAGAATCCAAGCTGGAGGATGGCGATATCATCAAAGTAGACCAGGTTGGCTCCAGCAATACCATCTTCCGGGAGTCGGTGGAGTATGAATACAAAGACGGAAAACTGACAGAACTTCCGAGAGCGGAGGATGCGGTGGAGACCGGAAGAGATGCGTTTGTGGATAAGGAAAACGAATAGGATATGACATATGAGGAAGCAGCAGAGTATATTTTAAATCTGCCGAAGTTTACAAAGAAAAATAAACCGGAGCATACAAAAAGGTTTTTGTGGTATCTGAAAAATCCCCAGCAGCATATGAAGGTGCTGCATGTGGCGGGGACAAACGGCAAAGGCTCCGTGTGCGCATACCTGCAGGCAATGCTTCTAAGCGAGGGAAAGACCGCGGGGATGTTTACATCCCCGCATCTTGTACGGCTCAATGAACGCATTGCAATAAATGAGGAGATGATAACCGACGACGAATTTGTGGAGGTCTTCTGCCTTGTTTTAAAAGCCGTGCGTAAGATGGAGGGAGAAGGGCTTCCCCATCCTACATTCTTTGAGTTTCTGTTTGGCATGGCGCTGTGTGCGTTTGCCCGCGCGGGTGTGGAGTACGCGGTCCTTGAGACAGGTCTCGGAGGGAGGCTTGATGCCACAAACACAGTGGAGCACCCGCTGGTTTCGGTCATCACGTCCATTGGTATGGACCATATGGAATATCTGGGAAATACACTGGAGGAGATTGCCGGGGAGAAGGCGGGCATCCTAAAAGAGAAGGTTCCGGTGTTTTTCGCGGACAGCGGCGAAAAAAGCCGCAGGGTGATTGAGGAAAAAGCAGAGGAAAAGCACTGCTCTTGTAAAAAAATAGGGAAAGATGCGTACGAAATTCTCGGAATCCGGGACAAACATATTGCATTTTCCCCCGTAAATGCGTATTATGGAAATACCCCATGGAAACTGCGCAATACCGGGCTTTACCAGGTAGAGAACGCTATGCTCGCGATGGAAGTAATGCGGTTTTTATTCGGGGAATCGGGGCACCTTAAAAGGTGGAGGGAAGCACTTGCCGGTGTGCGCCGGGAGGGCAGGATGGAAGAAATTCTGCCGGATATCTACATCGACGGCGCTCACAATGTAAGCGCTGTGGAAGCGTTCGCCGAAAGTGTGGAGCTTTCCGGTCAGAGATGTATCCTCTTATTTGCCGCCATGCAGGACAAAGATTACACGGAGATGATAGAGATTCTCTGTAAAAAGGTCCCGGCAGATTTTTACATGGTGACGGCTGTGGGGGATAAGCGCACAGCGAGCCCTGAGACACTTGCGGAGATATTTCGGGAAAATACAGACAGACCGGTTCTGGTGGAAAAGTCGCTTGCGGAGGCGTTTGCCTGCCTAAGAGCGAGCCAGGACGGGCGCAGAATCTACTGCCTGGGGTCACTTTACCTGGCGGGGATGATAAAAGAGCTGATACAGGAGGTCTGACAATGCTCAATTATGAAGAGGAACTGAGGAAATTTAAGCCGAGTCTGGAAGTCGAGGACATCGAGGATGCTGTTTACCAGGAAGATTTATCAGATATGACAGATTTGCTGCGAGAAGTGATGGACCAGACAAAGTAAAGAAAGATTATGGTGAGTATAGATGGATTATACGAAGAAAATCATATACCAGTCAAACTACTGGTACAATGATGGACTGAAGAAAGCCCAGATTCGCGATATGTCCGGGGCAGTCACCTCTCTGCGCAGGAGCCTGCAGTACAACAGGGGGAATATCGCGGCGAGGAACCTTCTGGGTCTTGTGTATTATGGCAGGGGTGAAGTGGCGGAAGGTCTGGTGGAGTGGATTATCAGCAAGAACTTAAAGCCACGTGACAACATTGCGGATTATTTTATCAAAAAGGTGCAGAACTCCGCAAGTAAGCTGGAAGTCATCAACCAGGCAGTGAAAAAGTATAATCAGTGCCTTGTGTACTGTTCACAGAATGGTGAGGATTTGGCAGTCATTCAGCTGAAAAAAGTCATTTCCGACCATCCCAGTTTTTTGAAAGCTTATCAACTTCTGGCGCTTCTCTATCTGCGTACAGAGCAGTATGCCAAGGCGAGACAGGTGCTGCGTATGGCGCGGAAACTGGATACGACCAATGAGATGACTCTGCGCTATATGCACGAGCTGATGAGCGTAAAAGGGAAAAAGAGAAAAAAGACAGAAAAGGCAAAAAAGGGTGAGACTGTAGAATACAGCCTTGGAAACGAGACCATCATACAGCCAAAAAACTCTGCTGTGAAGGCGTTGGCGAGTCATTTTACCATAATGAATCTCCTGATGGGAGCCGCCATCGGGGCGGCAATCGTCTGGTTTTTAGTCGCGCCGGCGGTAAATCAGTCCAGGACAGAGGCACACAATAGAGAAACACTGGAGTACAGTGAGCAGATACAGGCGCTGGAAGCCCAGGCAAGCGCATTGCAGAAGACACTGGATAACTATCGTATCGCCGGGGAAAATGCCGAGGCGGATGCGCAGGTGGCAGTCACGACCATGGACAGCTATGAGAATCTGATGACAGCTTCCTCACAGTATGATTCGGGGAGCTACTCAGAGGATGTCATCGCGGACACATTGGTCAATATTAACAGGGATGTACTTGGCGAGAGCGGACAGGCGAGGTACGATGAACTGACAGGCAATATTTATCCCACAGCCTGCGAGATAAAATACAGTTCCGGTAACGAATCCCTGGATGTGGCAAATTATGAGAATGCCATCACACAGCTTTCAGGGGTTGTCAGGATGAATGAATCCTATGACAGCGGAGGGGCTCTTTTAAATCTGGGGCTTGCCTACATGAGAAACGGAGACAATGAAAATGCCGCTGCTTATTTAAACCGCGTCATAGAGCTGTTTCCGGATACGGAAAACGCGGCAGAGGCGCAGACCAATCTGGATACGATTTCCCAGCAGCAGACGGAAGGAAGCGCAGGGACACAGGAATAACATCCCGTAAAGACAGAGGAACACACAGAGACGCAGGAGTAAATATCCAGAAGACAGAGGATAAAAGAAAGACATTACGAAAGAGAAGGGTACGAAGAGCAGAAGTATCCTTCTTTTTATTTGCGCGATTTGCCGGACGAGCGGCAGTCATATTTGTATGAACAGGAGCGCAGCCTTTATTTAATTATGTAACCCGGAGGAGGAGTATATATGAAGTATCAGGTGCAGGAAAACTGCCTGACTATTTATCTGCCGAAAGAGGTGGACCATCACAATGCCGAGTCCATGAAAAAGGACGCGGATGCCATCATTGAAAAGAATCATATCAAATATATCATTTTTGATTTCGCGGACACAGATTTTATGGACAGTTCAGGAATCGGGGTCATTATGGGGAGATATAAGACCATCTGCCTGATTGGAGGAGAAATCTGGGCGGTACACGCGAACCAGCGGATACGGAAAATATTGACCTTGTCAGGTATGACAAAAATTATGCAGATATATGAGGAGGAAAAAGCATGAAAAACACAAATGAAATGGAGATTATTTTTGACAGCCGCTCTGCGAACGAGGGATTTGCACGAGTAGCGGTGGCAGCTTTTATGACACAGTTAAACCCGACGATTGAGGAAGTATCCGACGTCAAGACCGCAGTGTCGGAGGCGGTCACAAACGCCATTATCCACGGATATGAAAATGAGATACATAAGATTTCCATTGTCTGCCGGATAGAGGGCAGTGAGATGAGCGTGACAGTGAAGGATAACGGCAGGGGAATCGAAAATGTTAAGGAGGCGATGCAGCCGATGTATACGACCAGACCGGAATTGGAACGCTCAGGCATGGGATTTGCCTTTATGGAGGCGTTCATGGACAGTGTGGAGGTAGAGTCCGAGGTGGGATGCGGCACTGCAGTGAAAATGAAAAAAACAATTGGAAAAGGTAGGGAGTCATGGACCACACAATCGCTTTGATAAAAAAATCTCACGACGGGGATAAAGAAGCGAGAGAACAGCTTGTGGAAGAAAATATCGGGCTGATTTGGTGTGTGGTGAAGCGGTTTCACGGAAGAGGGGCAGAGGCAGAAGATTTGTTTCAGATTGGCAGCATCGGGCTTTTAAAGGCGATTGACAAATTTGACCTGTCCTACGATGTGAAATTTTCCACCTATGCGGTTCCCATGATTTCCGGCGAAATCCGGCGTTTCCTGCGGGATGACGGTATGATAAAGGTAAGCCGTTCTTTAAAAGAGCTGGCGTATAAAAGCTTTCAGGCGAGGGAAGAGCTGATGGGCATACTGGGAAGGGAGCCGACACTGGACGAACTTGCGGAGAATATGCAGGTAGAGAAAGAAGAAATTGTACAGGCGATGGAAGCGGGCGGGGAGGTGGAATCACTCTACCGCCCCATCCACCAGAAGGAGGGAAGCGAAATCCGGCTTTTGGACAAGCTGGAAGAAAAAGAGAGAAAAGAAGAGAAAATTCTGGACACGATGTTGCTGAAACAGCTTTTGGAGACACTTGACGGACAGGAGCGCACCCTTATCTATCTGCGGTATTTCGCGGAAAAGACACAGTCTGACGTGGGGAAGATACTGGGAATCTCCCAGGTGCAGGTGTCCAGAATGGAAAAACGCATCATAGAAAACCTGCGCAGAATCGGTTCCTGACTCTGTATATTTTGCCCTGAAATCCAGATACTAAGCAAAGACAGGATGAGACAAGAGACAGTATGAAAGAAAAAGGCATGACAAAACAAAGAAACTGGATGGAAGAAAAGGACAGGTGAGAAGTGATGGAAAAGGGCAGAAAACGAGTATGGCTTTGTCTGCTGGTAATCGTGCTGGCAGCAGTGGCGACAGGAGCGGTCTACTATTACGGAAACAAAGAGATGGAGAAGGACAGCGAGGGCGTTCTGATTCGCGGAGCGGAGGTGCGGGAATATGTCATCTGAGAAGACATTGTATCTGAAAGGCGACCGCAATGTGGAGGTGACGAAACCGGAGGTGACGCTGGGAGATATCCTGTCGCTGGAATGCAGTGACAAGACGATTATCCCCAAAGTAAAGGCAATCCGGCTTTTAAAGATAAAGGAGAACAGCAGGCAGCAGCGCTTTGTCATCTCTATATTGGAGATTATCGCCTGCATCCACGAGAAATATCCTTCCCTGGAAGTCCAGAACCTGGGGGAGCAGGATATCATCGTGACCTATGAAAAACAGAAGACGCCGGGATTTCTCTGGCACATGATAAAGACGGCGGCGGTGGTTCTGATTACGTTTTTCGGGGCGGCGTTCTCCATCATGGCGTTTAACAATGACGTGGATGTGACTAAGCTTTTCGGGCAGATTTATGAGCTGGTGACCGGGAATGAGACGGATGGATTTTCCATTCTGGAGGTATCCTATTCCGTAGGTCTCACCATCGGTATCCTCGTGTTTTTCAACCATTTCGGGAAAAAACGCTTTACTGTGGACCCCACACCCATGGAAGTGCAGATGCGCCTCTATGAAAATGATATCCAGACGACCCTCATAGAAGATTCGTCCAGAAAGGGGGAAGAGCTGGATGTGGGCAGAACAGATACTACTCGCTCTCATCGGTCTTAGCGCGGGGATTGTCGTGGCAGGCGGATTGTTTTCCTTCATTATAGAATTGGGAGTGGTGGCGGATTTCGCGGACCGTACACACACGGCAGATAAAATCCTTCTATATGAAGACAGTGTTGCGCTGGGCGGAATCGTGGGGAATCTTTTTATTGTCTTTGGGATTCCCATTCCTTACGGAGCGTTTCTGCTCCCCATTTTCGGGCTGCTTGCCGGCATCTTCACCGGATGCTGGGCGATGGCACTGGCGGAAATTTTAAATGTTTTCCCGGTGTTCATCAGGAGAATCAAGATTGTAAGGTACATTTCTTTGTTTATTATATTTATGGCGATAGGGAAAGGAGTGGGAGCCTTCCTCTTTTTCTTCCGGAGATGGTAGAGTTTTATGAGGCGGACGACAGCGGTTTATTTGCGCGGCAGCCAGATGGCAGAGGTTTGTTTCTATAGGAAACAGTGCATGAAAAAGGAGAGTTCTCGTCCCGGTGGGAAAAGAGCTCTCTTTTCTATATTATTATAGTATTTTCCGGTGAATGTCTTATCTTATTTTCCGGTGAGTGTCCATATCCAGTAGATAAACCCCAGAGCCCAGCTGACCACAATTCCGTAGAGAATGACGGGGCCGGCGATGGTAAAGATTTTCCAGCCGATGCCGAATACCTGTCCTTCCTTCTTATATTCAATTGCCGGTGCTGCCACAGAGTTGGCAAATCCGGTGATAGGGACAAGCGCGCCTGCGCCTCCGAATTTTGCGAGGCGGGGATATACGTTCATGCCGGTGAGAATGACACTGAGCAGAATGAGCAGCATGGATGTCCAGCTGCTGCAGTCATCCTTGCTAAGTCCCTGCAGTTCACAGTAATTGTAGATTGCCTGCCCGACAAGGCAGATGGCGCCGCCTGTGAGAAATGCCTTTGCCATATTCACCCATACATTGTGTACCGGGGTCTTCTTCTTGACGTACTGTTCATATTGCTTTTCCTGTTTCATTTTCTGAACACGGTCCATTGAAAATGCCTCCTTTTTTCTACCAGTATCTGCGATAAGAGAAGAAAATATACCAGAGCTGACCCGAATCCCGCGCCAAGACTCGCGGGCGAGTCTTGAATCTGGGATGACTTTACGGATTCAGCTTGTCCGTGGTTCCGGTTTAAAATCGAGATGTATAAACTTTCCTGTCTTTCGGGATACTAAGAGTGCAGCTAATGTACTGTTTCATTGAATTTCAGCATAGTGAGGCAGTACACTGGTATTACGGGGAAAGGCGAGGAAAAGATATGAATCAGATAAGAGGAAGCCAGAGCATACAGTTTTCGCAGGCGCCCTTTTTAATCAGCAGCGCTTCGGTGGCAGGGAGCAAGGAGTCACAGGGACCGCTGGGCAAACTGTTTGATATGGTAAATGAGGACGACCTGTTCGGAGCAAAGACATGGGAGGAAGCCGAGAGCACTATGCAGAAGGAAGCATGTGTGCTGGCATTGGGGAAAGCACATCTGGAGGCCAAGAAAGTGCGCTATCTATACGGAGGAGATTTGCTGCGCCAGGGGATTGCCACTTCTATGGGAGTTGAGGCACTGCAGATACCGATGTTCGGACTGTACGGCGCATGCTCCACCTCAGGTGAGGCGCTGGCGCTGAGTGCTATGAGTGTGGCGGCGGGATATGGAGAATATATGCTGGCTGTCACCTCCAGTCATTTCGGGAGTGCGGAGAAAGAGTTTCGGTTTCCTCTGGGATATGCCAACCAGAGACCGCTGTCCGCCCATTGGACCGTGACAGGCAGCGGCGCGTTTCTTGTGGGGACGCAGAAAAGCCACGTGCGTATCACCGGAGTGACGATTGGAAAAATCGTGGACTACGGATTGAAAGACTCCCAGAATATGGGAGCATGTATGGCTCCGGCGGCAGCGGACACCATTGCGCAGAACTTAAAGGACTTTGGCAGGAATGTGGCGGATTATGACCGAATCATCACGGGAGATTTGGGATATATCGGGCAGTCCATCCTCTTTGACCTGGCAAAGGGTAAAGGGTACGATATCCGAAAGCAGCATATGGACTGCGGAATGACAATCTTTGACCAGGAGACACAGGATACCCATGCGGGCGGCAGCGGGTGCGGATGTGCGGCGGTGACGCTTTCGGCATTCATTCTCCCCAAGATAGAAAAGGGGGAGTGGAAACGTGTGCTCTTTGTGCCTACCGGAGCACTCATGTCTACGGTCAGTTTCAACGAGGGAGCGAGCGTTCCGGGAATCGCTCACGGGATTGTATTGGAACATTGCTAGCGTCGGTATACACGGGACAGCATGTCGGAAGCTGCAAGATTCTGCGGTTTTTGCGCGCTGCGCGTGAAATGCCGGCGGCAGAAGGAGGAAATAGATATGGACTATGTAAAAGCATTTTTAATTGGAGGGCTCATTTGCGCTGTCATCCAGATTCTTCTGGACCGTACTAAGCTGATGCCGGGGAGGATTATGGTGCTGCTGGTATGTTCCGGCGCAATCCTGGGATTTTGCAATCTATATGAACCGTTCCAGGAATTTGCCAAGTCCGGGGCGAGCGTGCCCCTCCTGGGATTTGGAAACGTCCTCTGGCAGGGGGTAAAAGAAGCAGTGGATAAACATGGCTTTATCGGCATTTTTATGGGCGGCTTCAAAGCCAGCGCTGTGGGGATATCCGCGGCTCTTATCTTCGGTTATCTGGCTTCCTTTATCTTTGAGCCGAAGATGAAAAAGTAGCAGTTATCGTTCGGCACATATCGGTGCCATTTGCAAAATATGCGGGCATGTTTTTTTGCTTCCCGTACACTGTATGGCTGAACCGATACACAAATAAAGGTCAATTGAAAAATTTTGTTGTTTTTTGGGGATGATAATGTTATCGTAATGGTGTAGCACGATTTTTGAGCTATGAAGGATAAAATGAGAGCCATACCTTAGGAGGAAATTATGAGTTATGTAAGCATCATCATCCCTTTTGTCGGGGGTCTGGGCATGTTCATCTATGGCATGCAGATTATGGCACAGGGATTGGAAAATGCAGCCGGAAGTAAGATGAAGACTATGCTGGAGGCGTTGACGAAGAATAAATTCTTCGGTGTACTCCTCGGAGCGCTGATTACAGCAGTTATCCAGAGTTCTTCCGCTACCACGGTTATGGTCGTGGGCTTTGTCAATGCAGGCATCATGAATCTGACACAGGCAATGGGTGTTATCATGGGTGCCAATATCGGTACGACAGTAACCGGTTGGCTTGTCTCCAGTGTGGAGTGGGCGAAGTTTTTAAGCCCCGGGAATATCGCGCCAATCGCGGTTATGGCGGGCGTCATCGTGATGCTGACCGGGAAACGGCGTTCCACCAAAGACATTGCCAGTATCATCATCGGATTCGGACTTTTGTTTATCGGAATCACGACCATGTCCTCAGCGGTATCTCCGCTGCAGGAGTCAGAAGGATTCCGCAATATATTTGTGGCGCTGGGACACAATCCGTTTCTTGGAATCATAGCCGGCGCATTGGTGACAGCTATCATTCAGAGTTCTTCCGCATCGGTGGGAATATTGCAGAGCCTTGCCGCGGCAGGACTGGTTCCCTTTAACGCGGCAGTGTACATCATCATGGGACAGAATATCGGTACCTGCGTGACCGCCATCATGTCCAGTATTGGTGCGAAGAAAACCGCGAAGACAGCTGCAGTTATGCATCTGCTCTTCAATATTATAGGAACGATTATCTTCAGCATTGTGGGGATTTTGTTCTTTGCTGTTATCAATCCGCAGGCGGGCACAGGTATGATTACGCAGACGCAGATTAGTACCGTGCATACGATTTTCAACATCGGTACGACAATCATTCTCTTCCCGGTGTCTGACTGGATTATCAAACTGGCGAAGAAGATTGAGAAAGAGGATAAAACACAGGTGGATGACAACAAGGTTCTTCTGGATGAAAGAATGTTGGAGACACCGAGCATTGCGCTGCAGTCTGTAGTCAGTGAAGTCTGCCGTATGGGCAATATCGTTAAAAATACAATGGACAGGTCCAAATCCGTGATGTTTACCCAGGATTATCAAAGTATTCTGGATATCAAGGAGGAGGAAAATACGGTGGATGGTCTGTGCAGCGGCATCACCAACTATGTCATTAAGCTCAATTCTCTCTCTATCAATGAAAAAGAGCATCAGCATATTGCCAGCCTTCTGCAGATTATCTCTGACGTGGAGCGGGTCAGCGACTACTGCGAGAATATTTCTGAATTTGCGGAGACACTGAAGGAGCGGAAAGCCAAGTTCTCTGATGTAGGAAAGAAAGAACTGGAGGAAATGATAGATGTCTGTGCGGACAGTTTCCGCTATGCGGTGGAAGCCCTGGCAGAGAACAGTAAAGAAAAGGCAATGAAGGTCATTGAAAAGGAAAGCCAGGCAGATGAATTGGAAATCCGTCTGCGGGCGGAGCACATGAAACGTCTGGCGAACAACCAGTGCGATACCGATGCAGGAATCGTATTTTTGGATGCACTGGTCTGCCTGGAGAGGATTTCAGACCATTCCAGGAATATCGCGGAGGAGATACTTACGATTTCTGTGTAAAAAGGTGCACATAAAAGTGGGTTGAATAAAAAATAAAATATTTAAATTTCATATTTAAAGTGAAGTTTATTATCTTAAGGTTTGGCGAAATACGTCAAACCTTTTGCATTATAATAGGAAAGTTTTTCGGTTCTGCTTATGGATTGAAAATTTGATTGCTTAACTAAATATGACAAATTATTTTTCCTCTCTTGGCTCTGCTTCTTTAACATGGTATAATATCTCAAAAGCATTATATTTCTGAATGTTCTGATACGGCTAAGGCATATAGATTTTTAAATCTGTATTCTATGTATGAAAATCTGCAACTGATGCCGTTCTTATTTCTCATGCCGGAAGGCGTCTTTTTAGAAATCTCAATGCTTTGTAATCCAACAGACAAGCAGTGAGGTTTCGAAGAAACATGTTTTTTTAGATGAACCTCCTGCATTTCAGAAAAGGAGGAATCGTTATGAAAAACACGAAAACAAAGACAACTTTACAAAAACAGCCTGGGACAGCGGTAAACAAGAAATACAAAGACCGGCTGTTTCGAATGATTTTCAATCAGAAGGAAGAACTATTAGGGCTGTATAATGCTTTGAACGGAACAAAATACGATGACCCGCAGCAACTGGAAATCAACACACTGGAGAATGCAATCTATATGTCGATGAGAAATGATATCTCGTTTCTTATCGATTCCAGCATCCAGACGTTGTATGAACACCAGTCCACCTACAATCCGAACCTGCCGCTCCGCTATCTGATGTATATCGCAGATTTATATTCCGGCATGACAAAGGATGAGAATTTGTACGGGAGTAAAGAGATTATCCTACCTACTCCGCGGTTTTTGATATTCTATAACGGAGTACAGGAACAGCCGGAACGCAAGGTATTGAAACTTTCGGATATGTATACAATACCGGAAAAGAATCCGTCTTTGGAGCTTACGGCATTGATGCTCAATATCAATAAAGGACACAACCGAAAGCTTTTGAAGTCCTGCAAGACATTGGGGGATTACGCGGAGTACACGGCAAGGGTGAGGCTTTATGCCAAACAAATGCCAACAGAAGATGCGGTGGAACGAGCTATTACGGAATGTATTGCGGAGGGAATCCTGAAGGATTTTTTAACCAAGTATCGCGCGGAGGCAAAAAAAGTGAGTATCTACGAATATGACGAAGAAAAGCATATGAGGATGGAACGGGAGCAGAACCTTGCGGAGGGATTTGAGAAGGGCGAGAAAATCGGCGAAGAACGGATGGGATATCTCGCAGAGTGCCTCATAAAGTCAGGCAGGAGTGAAGAAATTTCCAAGGCAGTTTCCGACAAGAATTACCGTCATAAGTTATATGAGGAATTTCATATTGCCTCTGAATAGAATATACCTTCTCTTCACAAGGATACACAGAGGACGTTACGGACAGATAAAGGAGGGATTGAAATGGGGGATTTTATATCATCGACAGCGGGAATGAATCTGATATGGCTCATACTTTTTATTGTTCTGCTGGTGATTGAAATTTTTACGGTAGGTCTGACTACCATATGGTTTGCGGGAGGGGCGCTGGCAGCTATGGCGGTGAATACGCTGGGAGCCGGGTTTTCGGGACAGATGGCGGCATTTTTGATTGTCTCCTGCGCACTGCTTGCGTTTACCAGACCTTGGGCGATGAAATATGTGAACAAAAAGCGGATTAAGACGAATTATGAAAGTATGATTGGAAAGATTATCAAAATCACTGAGAGGGTAGATAATCTGAACCAGACCGGAAAGAGTGTTGTAGACGGTCAGGAATGGACGGTGCGAACCCAAAATGAGAGGGAGATATTGGAAAAAGGGGAACTGGCGAAAGTAGTGGAGGTTTCCGGGGTAAAATTAATGGTAGAGAAGTGTGAGGAGGAATAGGAAATGGCAGATTTGGCTTTTGTAAGTTTAGGCTTGGTATTGTTTCTGATTGTCGTAGTCATTGTGGTGCTGGTCCTGATTTCCTGTGTTAAGATTGTGCACCAGGCGCAGGCAATTGTGCTGGAAAGGCTGGGCGCTTACCAGGCGACATGGAACACGGGGCTGCATTTTAAGATTCCCATCATCGACCGGGTGGCGAGAAGGATTGATTTGAAAGAGCAGGTGGTGGACTTCGCGCCTCAGCCTGTTATCACAAAAGATAATGTTACCATGCAGATTGACACGGTGGTGTTTTATCAGATTACGGACCCGAAAATGTTCTGTTATGGGGTTGCGAATCCGATTGTGGCAATTGAAAATCTGACAGCCACGACACTGCGAAATATCATCGGTGATTTAGAGCTGGACCAGACGCTGACGTCCCGTGAGACCATCAACACAAGGATGAGGGCGGAGTTAGACCTTGCTACAGACCCTTGGGGAATCAAGGTCAACCGTGTGGAACTTAAAAATATCATCCCGCCCACGGCAATCCGCGATGCCATGGAGAAGCAGATGAAGGCGGAGCGCGAGAGACGTGAGGCAATCCTGCGTGCAGAAGGAGAGAAGAAATCCACTGTGCTCGTGGCTGAGGGACAGAAGGAATCCGTCATTCTGGAAGCGGAGGCGGAGAAGCAGGCGGCAATCCTGCGCGCGGAAGCGGAAAAGGAAAAGATGATACGCGAGGCGGAAGGTGAGGCGGAAGCGATTCTCAAAGTACAGCAGGCAACTGCCGACGGTCTCAGATTCTTAAAAGAGGCAGGAGCGGACGAGGCAGTGCTGACGCTCAAGAGCCTGGAGGCATTTGAGAAGGCTGCCGACGGAAAGGCAACGAAGATTATCATTCCTTCCCAGATTCAGGAGATAGCAGGGCTTGTGAAATCCATCACCGAAGTGGCGGCAGACGACAGGAAGCCAGAATAGAGGAAACAGAGAGATGGTACATTTCATCCAAAGAGACGGATAAGTGTACCGTCTTTTTTTATTTAATAGAAAACTCTGTTTCCTATTAAATAAAACCCTCCGGGAGGATGCGCACTGCGCGCAATTGGAAAATGGCTGCTGACGCAGCCGCGCTTCGGCGCGAGAATGTGCGAAGCACATTTTTTTACATAGATTTAACATAGGTATGATTTTACATTTTACATTGCTTCTTTATGATAGCTACTGTGAAGAAAATAAACAAAGACAAAAAGCTTACAAAATCAGATTGAAGCAAAGGAGATTTTAAAAGATGAAAATGAAAAAGTTTATTGCGGCGTTATCTATGGTAAGTATGCTGGCAGTGGCAATGACAGGATGTGGTTCCAGCGATTCAGGAAGCGAAGGCGGTTCCGATTCTTCCGCATGGGACAATTCTAATGATATTACAATCGTATCCCGCGAGGATGGTTCCGGTACAAGAGGAGCATTTGTAGAGTTGTTTGAAATCGAAGAAGAAGTAGACGGCGAAAAAGTGGATATGACAACAGAGGCGGCTCAGATTACAAACAGTACATCTGTTATGCTCACCACAGTATCCGGGGATGAATATGCAATCGGATATGTATCTCTCGGTTCTCTTGACGATTCTGTCAAAGCATTGAAGATTGACGGAGCAGAGGCGACGGCAGAGAATATCAAATCCGGTACATACAAAGTTTCCAGACCGTTTAACATTGCGACAAAAGAGGGGCTGGACAACGAAGTGGCAGCAGATTTCATCAGCTTTATCATGAGCGAAGAGGGACAGAAGGTTATTGCTGACGAGGGATACATCCCGGTGGATGATGTGCAGGCTTATGAGGGAACACAGCCGTCCGGCAAAGCTGTAGTAGGTGGTTCTTCTTCTGTATCACCGGTAATGGAGAAGCTGGCAGAGGCATATAAGGCAGTAAACCCGAATGCAGAGATTGAGTTACAGACTTCTGATTCTACAACAGGTATGACATCTGCAATCGATGGCAGCTACGACATTGGTATGGCTTCCAGAGAACTGAAAGACGAAGAACTTTCACAGGGGCTGACTGCAACCGTGATTGCGACAGATGGTATCGCGGTAATCGTAAATAAGGCAAACACAATGGACGACATGACATCCGACCAGGTGAAAGCAATTTACACAGGAGAAGCAATTTCCTGGAGCGATATAGCAGAGTAAGAGGAAAATAAATATGAAATCAAAAGCATGGACTGAAAAATTCATGCAGGGAGTGTTCTTCATTGCCGCCTGCGCTTCGGTGCTGGCGGTAGCTCTCATTTGTGTGTTCCTGTTCGCAAATGGAATCCCTGCCATGAAAGAGATAGGATTTGCAGAGTTTCTCACAGGGAAAATGTGGAAACCAAACAACGATATATATGGCATCTTTACGATGATTATTGGAAGTTTATACGTGACGGCAGGGGCGATTCTTTTTGGAGTTCCGATAGGTATCCTGACGTCTGTTTTTATGGCAATGTACTGCCCGAAGGCAATCTATAAACCTCTGAAGGCAGCGACAGAGCTGCTTGCCGGAATCCCCTCCGTTGTGTACGGTTTCTTTGGTCTGGTGGTACTGGTACCGTGGGTACGGGAATTTGGAAGAAGTTTAAAACAGTCAGGTCTTGTGGATTCATCGGGAGACGGCAAGGGAATCCTCACCGCTTCCCTTCTGCTGGGAATGATGATTCTTCCTACTATCATCGGAACCACAGAGAGCGCAATCCGTGCGGTGCCGGAGCATTATTATGAAGGCGCGCTGGCTTTGGGAGCGACCCATGAGAGAAGTATTTTTACTGTTATTATCCCGGCGGCAAAGTCGGGTGTGATAGCAGGAATTGTGCTGGGAATCGGGCGCGCCATCGGCGAGACGATGGCAGTTATCATGGTGGCGGGGAACCAGGCGTGGATACCGGATAATGTGTTAAGAGGTGTCCGCACACTGACGGCAAACATCGTGATAGAGATGGGATACGCGACAGGGCTGCACAGAGAAGCGCTGATAGCGACAGGAGTTGTGCTGTTCGTCTTCATCCTTATCATCAATTTCAGTGTTGCCCTGCTTAAGAGGAGGACGGAACATGAGTAATCGCACGTCAATTGGAGAAAAATTTAAGACCTATCTGAAGCATCCGGGGTCTTTCATATTAATGCTGCTGGTGATGGCGGCGACAGTGTTGACATTTCTGGTGCTGCTGTTTCTGATAGCATATATCCTGATAAACGGTGTACCGCATCTGAAGCCTTCGCTGTTCTCACTGCACTATACATCAGAGAATGCTTCGCTCATGCCGGCGCTGATAAATACGGTTATCATGACATTTTTATCCCTGCTCATCGCCATTCCGTTTGGCATCTTTTCCGCTATTTTCCTTGTGGAATATGCGGGCAGAGGAAATAAGTTCATCGGTGTGATACGGCTCACCACAGAGACGCTTTCCGGAATCCCGTCCATTGTATATGGCTTGTTCGGTATGCTGTTTTTCGTAAACACTCTGGATTGGGGATTTTCCCTGCTGGCAGGAGCGTTCACCCTGTCTATTATGATTCTGCCGCTGATTATGCGTACCACGGAGGAGGCGTTAAAGGCAGTGCCGGATACTTACCGGGAAGGAAGCTTCGGCGTGGGCGCGGGGAAACTTCGGACCGTGTTCCGGATTGTCCTTCCCTCGGCAATCCCCGGTATTCTGGCGGGAATCATCCTGGCAATCGGAAGGATTGTCGGAGAGACAGCGGCTCTCATCTATACAGCGGGAACCGTGGCACAGGTGCCTTCCAGCGTAATGGGCTCCGGGCGCACCCTGGCAGTGCACATGTACAACCTGTCCAATGAAGGACTCTACATGGACCAGGCATATGCCACAGCGGTCATCCTGCTCGTACTGGTAGTGGGAATCAACACGATTTCAAGCGTGGCTGCGAAGAAGTTAACGAAAGCATAGAAAGGTATGGAAAATGGGAAAGTTAAGTATACAAAATCTGGATTTATATTACGGGGATTTTAAAGCTTTGAAAAATGTGAACCTGGAAATCGAGGCAAATAAGATTACAGCGTTTATCGGACCCAGCGGATGCGGGAAGTCCACGCTTTTAAAATCCATCAACCGTATGAACGATTTGGTGGAAGGATGCCGCATTGATGGCAATATCCTTCTGGATGGAGAGAATATTTATAAAGGGATGGATGTGAATCTGCTCAGAAAACGGGTGGGGATGGTATTCCAGAAGCCGAACCCCTTCCCCATGAGCATTTACGACAATATCGCCTATGGACCGAGAACCCACGGAATCCGTTCCAAGGCAAAGTTAGATGACATCGTGGAGAAATCTTTGCGGAATGCCGCAATCTGGGATGAGTGCAAGGACCGTCTGAAGAAGAGCGCCCTGGGGATGTCCGGCGGACAGCAGCAGAGACTGTGTATCGCGCGCGCCCTGGCGGTAGAACCGGAGGTGCTTCTGATGGATGAACCGACATCAGCGTTGGACCCCATCTCTACGTCAAAGATTGAAGACCTTGCGATGGAATTGAAAAAAGATTATACTATTGTTATGGTGACGCATAACATGCAGCAGGCAGTGCGTGTGTCCGATAATACCGCGTTTTTCCTGCTGGGAGAAGTCGTAGAATACAATGATACGGAAAAATTATTCTCCATACCGGCAGATAAGAGAACAGAAGACTATATCACAGGGAGGTTTGGTTAAGTTATGCGAAATCGTTTTGACAGACAGTTACAGTTATTGGATGAACAGCTTACACATATGGGAGAGCTGTGCGAGGTCGCCATTGCCAAAGCAACAGAGGCTTTGCAGAAGGGAGATACCGACCAGGCAAAGGCAATCATGGCGGCAGATGAAGAGATAGACCAGATGGAAAAGGACATCGAGAGGCTCTGCCTGAAGCTTCTTTTGCAGCAGCAGCCCGTGGCTAAGGATTTGCGGAGGATTTCCGCGGCTCTGAAGATGATAACAGATATGGAGCGCATCGGCGACCAGACTTCGGATATCGCGGAGATAGTCATTTCCAGCAAGGAAGCTCCGGGAGTGGATATCGAGAAGATTGGCGTGATGGCAGCAGCGGCCAGCAAGATGGTGAGAGAGAGCGTGACTGCCTATGTGCAGAAGGATTTGGAGCTTGCGCGGAAAGTTATGCTGGAAGACGACATGGTGGATGCTTACTTTAATGAGATAAGAGATGAGATGATTGCTTTTATCAAAGAAGAGCAGGGACACAACGGCAGAAAGATTTTTGACCTTATCATGGTGACGAAATATCTGGAGCGTATCGGCGACCATGCGACCAATATTGCGGAGTGGGTGGAATTTTCTATCACCGGCGTGCACAAGGACGGTGCGGAAGTCCGGTAGTAAAGCGGAACATGAGTTTAAAGGAGATTGGAAGATGATATATTGCGTGGAGGATGACGACAACATCCGTGAACTTGTGATATATACACTGGAGTCCACCGGACTGAAGGCGAAGGGATTCGCCGAGGGAACTGCGTTTATGGAAGCTTTGGCGTTCGATACGCCAGAGCTTATTTTGCTTGATATTATGCTGCCTGGGGAGGACGGCTTAAGCCTGCTCAAGAAACTGAAAGGCTCCCCGAAGACAGCGGATATCCCGGTCATCATGGTGACGGCAAAGGGCGCGGAATATGATAAGGTCATCGGGCTGGACTCCGGGGCGGACGACTATGTGGCAAAGCCCTTTGGCATGATGGAGCTGGTATCCCGCATCAAGGCGGTGCTGCGCAGGAGCGGCAAGGTGCCGGATAAGGCGGACCTGGAGATAAACGGGGTACATATGAATGTGAAGAAGCATGAGGTGACGGTGGACGGGGAACCGGTGACGCTGACCCTCAAGGAATATGAACTTCTGGAACGCCTCATGCGCAACCGCAATATCGTGCTCACAAGGGACCAGCTTCTGATGGATATCTGGGGATACGATTTTGACGGTGAGACGAGGACCGTGGATGTGCATATCCGTACTCTGCGGCAGAAACTTAAGGATAAGGGCTGGATTATTGAGACTGTACGAGGGGTAGGCTACCGGGCAGGAGGAGAGAATGAAGGCTAAGATTCAGAGGAGCATGGTGTTTGTGCTGACAGGGACACTCCTTCTTTTCTATGTCCTTTTGTCGGTGCTTCTGTACAACCGCAATCTGTCCCTGCTGCAGTCAGAGGTCAGGCAGGAGGCACGGTATATCCGCACGGCAATCAATATTTCCGGAACACAGTACCTGGAGGAACTGGACGAGGTGGATTTGAATACCCGTGTGACGCAGATTGACGAGAAGGGAAATGTCCTCTATGACTCCAGGCGGGCAGGAAAGACGGAAGAGAACCACGGTTCCCGCAAGGAAGTACAGGAAGCTCTGGCAGAAGGAAGCGGCGAGGATATCAGGGTGTCGAATACGATGAAGGAGGAGATGTATTACTATGCCCTCCTGCTGGATGACGGCACCGTCCTTCGTGTGGCAAAATCCATGGACAGCCTTGCCTTTACAGCGCTGGATGTGCTGCCCTATATGGCAGGGCTGATGGCGTTGATGATTATCATAGCGGTAGTTTTGGCAAAATGGCAGACAGCGCGCCTGGTTCAGCCCATCAACGAACTGAATCTGGAAAAGCCGCTGGAAAATCCGGCATATGAGGAGTTGATTCCGTTTTTGGAAGCGATGGACAGACAAAATAAAGAAAAAGAAGCGGTTGCAAATATGAGAAAAGAATTTTCCGCTAATGTCTCTCACGAGTTGAAAACCCCGCTCACCTCGATTTCCGGCTATGCGGAGATTATGAAAAACGGGCTGGTGCGCCCGGAAGATATTCCGAATTTCGCGGAGCGTATCTATAAGGAGGCGAGACGGCTCATCACACTGGTGGAAGATATCATTAAGCTGTCGAAGCTGGATGAAGAATCGGTGGAAGTGGAGAAAAGCGAGGTGGACCTTTTCGAGATGTGCCGCGAGATTGTGAGTCGGCTTGCGCCCCAGGCGGCTGCCAAAAAGGTGCGGCTGTCTGTGACAGGGGAGCCTGTGATTTATTTCGGAATCCGGCAGATACTCGACGAGATGGTGTACAACATCTGCGAGAATGCAGTGAAATATAATGTGGAAGGCGGCAGTGTCACCGTCTGGGCGGGAAATACGCTGGAGGGCGCGAAGGTGGTAGTGTCTGACACCGGGATTGGGATTCCGGCGGAGCACACAGAGCGTATTTTCGAGCGGTTCTACCGCGTGGATAAGAGCCACTCCAAGGAGACCGGAGGCACCGGACTGGGATTGTCCATTGTAAAACATGGCGCCTTGCTGCACGGGGCGAAAGTGACAGTGGACAGCAAAGTGGGAGAAGGGACCCGCATGGAAATTCGTTTCCCCAGGAACGCTTAGCCGGAGAGACTGCGCGAACCAGATGGTGGGCGGCGTATGCCTGCGGGAAAACGTACCCGAAGACATTCAGCCGGGCAGCAGGGCTCGGGGCGGTTCGTGAAATTGGGCTTTGTAAGCCCTGGAGAAGGTCGAGTAGTCCTGGAAGCCGCACAGGAAGCACGCCTGTGTGACCGGGGTGCCGCCCAGGATGAGTTCGCGGGCGAGCAGAAGCCTGCGGCAGGGGATATATGTAATATAATTTCCAATTGTATATTCGGTTTCTGTTTTGAACAGACGCATCATATAATATTTACTGATATAGAAGGTGCGGGAGAGATGGTCAATGGTGAGAGGTTCCGTCAGATGGCTGTTGATGTAATGCAGGATATCCACCACCTTTTCGTTGCACATGGCATTATCCAGAAATTCGATGCGGTCTTTCATGGCGGCACGGTTCAAGTGAATCATAAATTCCAGGAACAGAACCTGGCGGTACAGCGAGCCTGCGTATTCGGTATCGGCAAAAGACTGTTCCAGCCGGTTTGCGATTTTAAAGAGAGAGCTTTTTTCAAGGGAAGGGATACGAAGAACGTTGGACCCTTCCTTTTTTGCTTTCTTAAAACAGTAGCTTAAGTCGTACTCCTCCGTGTGATAGGCGTCCATAAAGGCGGGGGAGATATAGACGATGATGCGCTCATAGGGGGCGGATGGGTCCGCCTGCACACGGTGGATGTCGCCGCGGTTTACAAGCACAATGTCGTAGGGTTTAAGAAAATAGGTCTTTCCCTCCACATAGTACTGGACATTTCCCCGGATAAAGATAGTAATTTTATGAAATTCGTGGTAGTGGAAGGCGAACTCCTTCTGCACTGCATCTGTGAGATGGAACAGCTTAAAATCGCTGTTCAGATAGCCGCGCTTGTTGTATTTCTCCATAAAAACCTCCTTGACCGCGGTATGTTTGGCAAGTGTGTGTCTTCCGTAAGAGGTTAGCGGTTCAAACCGCGCCATTCCTGGTGGATAAATTGCCCTATACTTATATTATAGAGCATGATTTGCAATATAAAAAGCATAATATAAGTATTATAGGAAAAAAATGCCTGATATAATAGAAAAAATAGGAGGTGTGTGCGTATGAAGATTACAGTGGAGCGATATCACGGACTGGGAAATGACTATCTGGTATATGATCCCAATAAAAATGAGATGGAATTAAACGAGCGCAATGTAAAGGCGCTGTGCAACCGGAATATGGGGCTTGGGGCTGACGGAATCCTGGAGGGTCCCATTCTCAACGATAAGCATATGGGAGTGAAGATTTGGAACCCCGATGGGAGTACGGCGGAGAAGAGCGGAAACGGAGTGCGCATTTTTGCTAAATATTTAAAAGACGCGGACTATGTGCAGAAGAAAAATTACCTGCTGAAGACAGACGGCGGGATGGTGGAAATCACGTATTTAAACGAGGCGGGCAGCAGGCTTCGGGTATCCATGGGGAAATTGAGCTTTGCAAGCAGCGATATCCCGGTTATCGGGGAAGAGCGGGAGGTCATCAATGAGGACATGGTATTCGGTAAGACCCTTTACCCCGCGACCTGCGTTTCTGTGGGAAATCCTCACTGCGTCATCCCCATGCAGGAGATTTCAAAAGAGCTGGTGTGCAAGATTGGAGAACATTCGGAGAAGGCACGCTATTTCCCGGAGCGGGTGAACACCGAGATTATGAAGGTGGTAGATAACGGTCATATCGCGATTGAGACATATGAGCGCGGCGCCGGCTATACCATGGCAAACGGGACCGGGGCATGTGCGGCTGCGGGAGTCGCCTATAAGCTGGGATTGAGTTCCAACAAAGTCATTGTACACATGCCGGGCGGAGATTTGCAGATAGAGATAGACGAGGACTGGAAAGCATATATGACCGGAGAAGTCTTCTATATCGGGAAAATTGCACTGGGCAGTGAATTTTCGGAGATGTTGAAGACATTATAAAAAATGAGGGCCTGGACAGTGCTGATGTAAAAGAATGTGATATCTTGCAAGCGCCGGGGAAGGAAACATAAGCGAAAAAGCCGTGTGGAAGCCGCAGTTTGGCGGAATCTGCACGGCTTTTCCACTTGCCGGAAGCCGGTAATCTATGGAGAGAATCGGGCTTGTCAGAGAAGAAATTTTGTACAGAGTATATTTTTGGACTTGAAAAAATATCCTGTTGTGCTATGATGGGTATAACAATGCGATGAGGAGGATTCACATGCTGATAGAAATCGATTTTAACAGTGAAGAAGCCATATATATACAGCTCCGCAATCAGATTATCATGGGGATTGCGACTTCCAAGGTGCACGAGGGGGATTCCCTGCCGTCCGTGCGGCAGCTTGCGCAGAATGTGGGAATCAATATGCATACAGTCAACAAGGCGTACACCGTTCTGAAACAGGAGGGGTTCATCAGCCTGGACAAACGGCGTGGGGCGGTCATTGCATTGAATATCGATAAGATAAAAGCAATGGAAGAGATGAAACACCAGATGGAGATTATACTGGCGAAGGCAAGATGTAAGAATATTTCCAGGGAAGAAATCCATACTCTGGTGGATGAGATTTTTGACGAATATGAATGACCAGGAGGACGATATGCAGAATCATTTTACAAAACAGGCGCAGAGTGCCATTCGGTATGCAGGCACGATGGCGAGGAAATTAAAGCATCCTTATATCGGGACAGAGCATCTGCTGCTGGGACTGCGCAGTGAATTTACGGGAGTGGCAGGTCAGATTCTGGCGCAGAACGGCGTGGAGGAGGAGAAAATCCTCCGTTTGATGGACGAACTGATTTCGCCGGAGGCGGATGTACTGGAGGGAAAATACCCGAAGGAGAGTCCCAGACTGACATATATTTTGGAGAACAGTGAGAAAGAGGCGCAGCGTCTTCACACAGGCAGCGTAGGGACAGAGCACCTGCTGCTGTCTATGATACGGGATGTGGAATGTGTGGCGACGAGAGTTTTGATTACCTTGAATATCAATCTGCAGAAATTGTTCCAGGACATCATGGCTGCCGCGGGGATGGACCCCAAGGAGTACCAGGAGGAGGTGCAGGAGGAGACCCGCGGAAGGAGCACCATGTTGGAGCAGTTCGGTACAGACCTGACGCAGAGGGCGCAGGAAGGGAAGCTGGACCCGGTGGTCGGGCGTGAGGAGGAGATTTACCGCCTCATGCAGGTACTGGGGAGACGCACGAAGAACAATCCCTGCCTGGTAGGAGAGCCCGGTGTCGGCAAGACAGCGATTATCGAGGGGCTGGCGCAGCGTCTTGCGGCAGGCGTAGTCCCGGAATCGATGAAAGGAAAACGCATTTATACATTAGATTTGCCGGGGATGATTGCAGGTTCTAAATACCGCGGTGAATTTGAGGAGCGGATGAAGGGACTGATTGCCGAAGTAGAGGCAAACAGCCACATCATCCTGTTTCTGGATGAGATTCATACGATGATTGGTGCAGGCGGCGCGGAGGGAGCCATCGATGCTTCCAGCATCTTAAAGCCGTCCCTGGCGCGCGGGGAGCTGCAGTTGATTGGCGCCACGACCATCAGTGAATATCGCAAATATATAGAAAAGGACGCGGCTTTGGAGCGCAGGTTCCAGCCTGTCTCTGTAGAAGAGCCCACAAAAGAACAGTGTGTGGAAATTTTGAGAGGATTACAGACCCGCTATGAGAAACACCACCGCGTGGAGATTACGGAGGAAGCATTGCAGGCTGCGGTGAACTTATCTGAACGCTACATTACGGACAGGAACCTGCCGGATAAAGCTATTGACGTGCTGGATGAGACGTGTTCCCGCATGAGCCTGAAGGGATATAAGGTGCCGGAGAACTTAAATGAGACAGAAGCACAGGTGCGCAGCCTCATTAAGGAAAAGGAAGAAAAAATCAAGGCGGGACAGTTTGAGGAAGCCTCCAGGATTCAGGAAGAGCAGTTAAGAGCAGAGAAAAAACTGGAGGATATGAAGAAGCGTTTTGCAAAGAAGAGCAGTGCGGCGCATCCGCAGGTATCTGCGCAGGATATTGCGGAGGTTGTTTCTGTGTGGACGAAGATTCCGGTGCAGAAGCTGGCACAGAGCGATACAAAGCGTCTGCAGAAGCTGGAGCAGGAGCTGCATAAGAGGGTCATCGGACAGGAGGAAGCTGTGAGTGCAGTGGCGCGTGCCGTGAAGAGGGGAAGAGTGGGCTTGAAGGACCCGAAGCGCCCCATCGGTTCGTTCTTGTTCCTGGGGCCCACAGGTGTGGGAAAGACAGAGTTGTCCAAAGCTCTTGCCGAGGCTTTGTTTGGGAATGAAGAATCCATGATACGTGTGGATATGTCGGAATATATGGAGAAACATTCTGTGGCAAAGATGATTGGTTCTCCTCCGGGCTATGTGGGACATGAGGAGGGCGGTCAGCTGAGCGACCAGGTGAGAACCCACCCCTACTCTGTTATCCTCTTTGACGAGATAGAGAAAGCGCACCCGGACGTCTTCAACATTCTCCTTCAGGTGTTGGACGATGGGCATATCACAGATTCCCAGGGAAGAAAGGTGGATTTCTCCAACACGGTCATCATCATGACGTCCAATGCGGGGGCGAAAGCCATCGTAGAGCCGAAGAAGCTGGGGTTTGCCACGAAGGAAAATCCCGCGGATGACTATAAACGTATGAAGCAGAATGTGATGGACGAGGTAAAGCAGATTTTCCGTCCCGAATTTTTAAACAGGATAGATGAAATCATTGTATTCCATGCTCTGCAGAAAACGCATATGAAGCAGATTGTTTCCCTGATGTGCAAGGACTTTACCAAACGTCTGAAAGCGCAGATGAATATTCAGCTTAAACTGCGGGAGTCTGCGCGCAATTACATCGTGGAGAAGGGAACGGATGCCAAATATGGGGCAAGACCGCTTAGAAGGGCGCTGCAGACAGAGTTGGAAGATAAGCTGGCAGAGGCGCTTTTAAACGGAGAAATAAAGGAAGGGGACAATGTGGAAGCCGGTGCGTCTAAAACAGGACTTAAGTTTTACACAAAGCCGTAGTTGGCTCGCAGTGCGGTTTTACGAATGACGCGGGCTGAACTGTAGCCTCCCTTAAGACAGAGGATGAAAAAGCGGTAGAAAATTAGAAGGTTTTATTATATAATAGAACAATAAAAGCCGGAGGGCTTTATAACAGAAGAATTGCAAAATACCTAGGAGGAGAAGGAAGATGGCAGCAGTAAAAGAGTTATTACGCGCGGAAGGAGACGGAACACTTAGTTTTGGAGATTACACATTGCAGTCGAAGACAAAACTGGACAATTTCGAATTTGAAGGCGATATCTATAAAGTAAAAACATTTTCTGAGATTACAAAATTAGAGAAAAACGGGATGTTCGTATACGAATCTGTACCGGGGAGCAGCGTGGAGCGTTTCAAGGAGACGGAGACGGGAGTCATTTTCGAGGTGAGCGCACCGGAGGATGTACAGTTTACACTGGAACTGGAGCCGGAGAGCGAGTATGAGGTTTTCATCAATGAGAAGAGCGCCGGAAAGATGACGACAAACTTGAGCGGGAAATTAAGCGTGAGCATAGAGCTGGGCGCGGAAGAGAGCGCACAGGTAAAAGTAGAGAAGTGCTGAGGATTGTGAAAAGCGTATAGAAGCCGTACATTTGGGGTGGATGAGGAATCCACCCCAAATCTGGTATAAAGGGAAAGGATAAGAGACAGGATGGCAAAGGGAAAGAAAAGTATATTTTTCTGTCAGAACTGCGGGCATGAGGAGGCAAAATGGCTGGGGCAGTGTCCGGCATGCGGAGAGTGGAACTCCTTTGTGGAGGAGATGATTGGCGATGGAGTCACGAAAGGAGTCAGCAAAGGGGCTGCCGCTTCCGCCAGAGCCGTGCGGGAAGCGGTGCCAATTTCCCTCACGGAAATCACTGCTTCGGATGACGTGCGCATCGAGACGGAGATTCGGGAATTAGACCGGGTTCTGGGAGGCGGAATCGTACCCGGCTCCCTTGTCCTGGTAGGCGGAGACCCCGGAATCGGAAAGTCAACACTGCTGCTGCAGGTATGCCAGAAGCTGGCGAAGATGAAGAAAATCCTCTATATCTCCGGGGAGGAATCCCAGACGCAGATTAAACTCAGGGCAAACCGGATGGGAGATTTTGGCGAGAGCCTGCTTCTTTTGTGTGAGACAAATCTCGGTATCATCCGGGGTGTCATCGAGAGGGAGATGCCGCAGCTTGTAATCATTGACTCCATACAGACCATGTACAGCGAGGAAGTGTCTTCCGCGCCGGGAAGCGTTTCACAGGTCAGAGAGTCCACCAATGTATTTATGCAGCTCGCGAAAGGATTGTGTATCCCCATTTTTATCGTGGGACATGTGACAAAGGAAGGGACAGTGGCAGGTCCCCGTGTTCTGGAGCATATGGTGGACACGGTGCTGTACTTTGAGGGGGACAGGCATGCCTCCTATCGAATTCTACGCGCGGTAAAAAACCGTTTCGGCTCCACCAATGAGATTGGGGTGTTCGAGATGCGCCAGAATGGGTTAAACGAAGTGGAAAATCCGTCAGAGTATATGCTCAGCGGAAAACCGGAGAATGCATCGGGCTCCGTGGTAGCCTGCTCCATGGAAGGAACACGCCCCATCCTTTTGGAGATACAGGCGCTGGTCTGTAAGAGCAATTTCGGTATGCCAAGGAGGACGGCGGCGGGCTGCGACTATAACCGGGTCAACCTTTTGATGGCGGTGCTGGAAAAGCGGATTGGACTGCCGCTCTCCAACTATGATGCCTATGTCAATATCGCTGGCGGAATCCGCATGAACGAACCGGCGATTGATTTGGGGATTGTGATGGCGCTCGTATCCAGCTATAAAAATCGCCCTATTGATGAAAAAGTTATTGTATTTGGCGAGGTGGGATTGAGCGGGGAAGTCCGTGCCGTAAATATGCCGGAACAGCGCGTGGCGGAGGCGAAGAAACTGGGATTCGAGACGTGCATCCTGCCGGAGGTGTCCGTAAAGATGGTAAAAGGAATCCGGGGGATTAAGATTGTCGGGGTCAAGACAATCAATGACGCGATGAATTTTATTTGATATAGTAAGGAGAGTGACAATATGTATTCTTATATTCGAAAAGCAAAGTATCATGAGACAGACCAGATGGGAATCATCCATCACGCGAATTATATCAAGTGGATGGAGGAAGCGCGTATTGCGATGCTCGACCAGCTGGGATTTCCGTATCGGAGATTTGAGGAGACGGGTTATGTAAGCCCGGTACTCGCTGTGACCTGCGATTATAAAAAGAGCGTGAAGTTTGATGATGAGGTGAAAATCGTGGTGGGGCTTAAGAACTTCAATCGTCTCAAATTTACGCTGCAATATGATATGTACAACCTGTCGGAAGGGGAAGTTTTAAGCACACGCGGTACGACGACACACTGTTTCTTAAACAGAGAAGGCAGGCCGGTCGTTATGGACAGGGAGATGAAGGAGTTTTACGAAGCACTCCGTACTGCCGCAGAGGAATGAGAGAGAACTTCCGTAGGATGACAGATGGAAATCAAGCTGCCCCGTCTCTTTGCCGGACCTGTATATGCCTGTAAAGAGAGGGGCATTTTGACAGTAAGCGGAAGATGTTAGAAAAAGAAGTAAGATGTTGAAATTGCGTGAATTGTCTGAAATAAATAAAATATAGAAAAAACGTTGACAATTAAAAAACGTTGTGATAATCTATACAAGCTGTCGCTTGAGAGAGCCGCTAAGAGCGGAAGACACAGCGGCGGAAGAGCTTCGAAGAGCTTTTGAAAGTAAACAAGACAAAAGCCATGAAGCAGCAGTCCGGCAGAAAGGTCCGCAGGAATTTCTCAAAAAAGAGCGGATTTGAGGGCTGGAAAATAAAATAAAAAAAGTTCTTGACAGTCAGCGATGGATTTGGTAATATGTAGAAGTTGTCGCTGAAGAGCGGGAACAGAGAACAGAACCTTGATAACTGAACAATAGACAACAATCCTTGAAAATTTCTTTGAAGAGATTTTTCTAAGAACGGTTCATACGAACCAAACACAGTAAAGGGATAGAATTGCTAGTAGTGATTCTTGAACAGAACAAACACTTTTAACGAGAGTTTGATCCTGGCTCAGGATGAACGCTGGCGGCGTGCCTAACACATGCAAG